>Ga0214923_10003053_pt1 | contig 21408 bp, 20 predicted proteins | sample LL1510_MetaG_FD_177993 | JGI IMG/M metagenome (GOLD analysis project Ga0214923, IMG submission 177993) | Freshwater microbial communities from Lake Lanier, Atlanta, Georgia, United States - LL-1510 | ecosystem: Environmental > Aquatic > Freshwater > Lake | place: USA: Georgia | collected...
TCAACTCGATCGCCGCGCGCGGACGTTGCTGGCCCGGCGCCGGCGGCGTCTGGGTCACGCCGAGGACGTCGCTCGTGATCGCCACGGCCCGCGGCGGCAGGCCGGCCGGGGCGTGGGGGTCGAGCGCGTCGCCCCAGCCGGCGACAGGGCCCCAGATCGCCTCGACGCGCTGCTGAAACTCCATCTGGCGGCGGTGCATGTTGCCCCGCAGCCCCTTCTGGAAATCGACGCCGAGATAGGTGAGTTCGTCGGGCCGCGGCGGAGGTGCCGCCGGCGCCGCCTGGCCAGGCACGGCGGCGGCCGGCATCGCCATCGCGGGGGCCTGCCCAAACCGCGTGCTCTGCAGCCGCCCCGGGCCGGTGCCCGCCACATCGCCCGTCGCACGGTCGAACACGAAATCGCGCACGGACAGCTTCTCGAGCGACTGCGAGCCGTCGGCGGCGGCCGACCGGCTCTCGATCCGCACGCCGCTGCCACAGGCGATCCGGGCCACGTCCGAACGCGGCGCTCCCCGCTGCATCCCCTGCACGCTGAAATCGAGCGGCTGGTTGAAGACGACGTCGAGCGAGCCCGCATGCACCACGGTGGCGCCGCTCGTGGTGACCACGCGATCGACGAACCGGGCGGTGAGGCCGTCGAAGTCCATCCGCCCCTGCCACGCGACGACGAGCCGGCCGGCCGACTCACCCGCCGCCGGAGCAGCCGGGGCGGGTGCCGCGCCGCCGACCATGCCGAGCGACTCGAAGCCGCTCGAAGCCTGCGTCATCGGCAGGCCGAGCGTGCCGGCGCCGTCCACGAGGAGCCGATTACGGCCACGATCGAACTCGACGAGCGGGCCCTCCAGGTCGAGGCCGCGGCCGCGCACGCGCGCCGGGCGGCCCGACACCACAGCGCGGGCGTCGAACCGCGTAGGACGCGACAATTCCAGTTGGTCGCCGGTGATCTCGAGGCCGGACTGCGGCTCCGCGCGAGGTGCCGCAACGCTGCGTGCCTCTTCGACGAGCTGCACCTGGTTCTCGAGCGAAATCTGCTCGATCTGGTTGTTGCCCGGGGCCATGCTCACCAGCCCGCGCACGAGGCCGCCGGTGGCGATCAGCTTGCCGCGGGCCGGAAGGGCTGGATCGGCAGGTTTCACCACGACGGGGGCTGCAGGCTGCGCGACCGCCGCGGCCGGCGGCGCCGCAGCGGCGGGCGCATGGCCCGCGGCCGGCGGCGCAGGCACGACGTGCTTGAACCACATCTCCAGCCGCTCGGTGCGCGCCGCGAGCTGCTCGGAATCGATCTCCACCATCCCGCGGGCGAGCATCCGCGCCGGCTTCACACCGGCCAGATTGGGCCCACGCGCCGCGGGCACCTGGGGCTGGGCCTGCTCGGCCCCGCGCACGACATCGAGCCAGAGGTGCATCTCCGCCGCGCTGAGGCGGCCCTGGGCCTCGATCGTCACATCGGCATCCCCCGCGAGCGCGGCCACGTGGCCGGCGCCGTCGGGCTTCATCCGCAGCCACTTCTGCCACCGGACCTCCGCCGCCGGTGATCCCGGCGACCGGGCCTTGAGCCAGCCCGGGCCCACGGCCATCAGCGAGCCTGGATCGCCAGGCGGGCCGGGACAATATTCGATCGAGCGAGCCTGCATCTCCGCGCCTTTGAGCACGAGCGACACCGGCTCCTCGCCATCGAGCAGGATCCGTCGCGTGGCGATTTCGTAGCCCAGCCGAGCCCCCTTTGCCTCCAGTTCGGCAGCCGTCGAGCGTGCGATCACGGGGGTGCCGCAAGCCTCGATTTCCACCGGCTCGAGACCGCCGGCTGCCGCGGGTCCGCCGGGCTTGGCCTCGCGCCGCGCGAGCACGATCGCGAGCAGCTCGCAGGCCAGCTGGTCGGTGGCGCCATCGGCGGCCGTGCGCACCACGTCGACGTGGTCTTCGCATGTGATCACGTTGGCCGACACGTTCATGCACAGCGCCCCGCGGCAACTGACGAACACCGGTGGCTGCTCGGCCCCGACCGCCGCAGGCGTGGCCGGCCGGGGCGGGTCAGGCCCGGAGAGCAGCCCGCTGGAAAAACCCTCCAGCCGCATCTTCACGTCACGGTCGAGCCGGATCGAGTCGACGCCGCCGATGTTCGGGCCCTGGGCCGCCGGCCCACCGGCCTTGGGCAGCAGCGCCGCCACGAGCGCCCGGCCGCTGCCGGTCGAGCGGCCGTAGCGAAACTGCACCATCTCGGCGGTGCGGATCTCGAGTTCCGCCAGCTCGACGTCGCGGGTCACGATTTCGATCTCGTCGTCAGCGTTTGCGTCGGAGGCCGTGCCGCGGATCGTCACCTGCCCGCGCAGGCTGCCGCCGACGAGTCTGGCAAGCTTGCCCTGCCGCAGATCGAGCGGTTCGTCGAACTCGAGCACCGCCCCCTGCGGGGCCCGCATCACGAGCGTGCGGCCGCCTTCCTCGCCGCCGGCCTTTCGGTTGCGGTCGGGAAGCATCACGAGCGTGCAGGGCACGAGGTTCACGCGGCCGTCGGGCAGCGAGTGATACTGCTTGAAGAGCAGCCGCATCTGCCGGCTCTCGAGCACGATCGGCTCGTCGCGTTCCCACGAGCCCTCGGGGAACACGTCGCCCAGCGCCGCCAGCCGCTGGTCGGCCCGGGCCCGGATCGCGGCCGCCTGCTCAGGCGAGAGCTCGAGCGTCGTCGTCGTGTCCTTCAGCCGCGGCTCCACCCACGGCACCACGGCGAGCCGGTAGAACCCGGCCGCGGCCAGCGCGACGAGAAACACCCGCAGCGTGCGTCCGAGGCGATGTTCCATGGTGGGCCGCCCGTGTTGGCTCGAGTCACGCAGTCGCCGGCTGATAGCGGCGCACGATCGCCTCCCAGCTCCCGCGGGCCTTGAGCAACTGCTCGATCACCTCGCGCACCGCTCCCTGGCCGCCGGGCAGCCGCGTGACGATCGCGGCGGCCTCGAGCACCTCGGGGGCCGCGTTGGCCACGGCCACGCCCACGCCACACCGCATCATCACCGCCAGGTCGGGCAGGTCGTCGCCCATGAACGCCGTCTGCTCCCAGGCCACGCCGCACTCCGCGATGATCGCCGCCGTGGTCTCGAGTTTGTCTTCGACACCCTGCCGCACGATCCCGATCCCGAGCTCCTCCGCCCGCAGTTGCACCACCCGGCTCGCCCGCCCCGTGACGATCCCGGTGCGACCGCCGGCCCGCTGCCAGAGCCGGATCCCGAGCCCGTCGCGGATATGAAACGTCTTCTGCTCGATCCCCTCGTTCGTCCACGTCACGCCCCCCTCGGTGAGCACGCCGTCGACGTCGACGAGCAGCAGCTTCACCTGGGCGAGCCGATGGTGGAGGGCGTCGTGGAGATTCGCCGGTGGGTGCATGGGGTGGTGGAAGCGCGCAGCGGCACTCTCAGGCGGCCGCAGGCGGCCGGCAGGCGGTGACAACGAGCGGCCACTCGATCATCTCGGGCGGCACGAGTCCGACGAGGTCGACGACGTCGAGCAGGCCGGCCACGCGGCCTGCCTCATCCACGACGGGCAGTTCGCTCAGCCGCCGTGCCTCGAGGATCGCCAGCGCGTCACCGAGCCGGGTGCCGAGGGGCACCGTCGCGGGCCGTGCGGTCATCACGCCGCTGATCGGGCAGTCGAGCGCGGTGTCGTTCCGACGCTCGAAAAGCCGCGCCAGGTCGCTGTCGGTGAAGATGCCGGCCAGTCTCCCGCCGTCGTCCACGATCATGACGGCGCCGGTGCGGCGGGCGGGCAGCGGCCTGACGAACACCTCGCGCACGGTGTCACGGGGCCGCGCCGTGCGGCAGGCGGCCAGCGGCCGCATCATGTCCTCGACCCGCATCAACTGCCGCCCGAGGCTGCCGCCGGGATGCCGGGCGGCGAACTCCTCTCGGGTGAACCGGCGCAGGCGGCTGGTGACGAGCGCGAGCGCGTCGCCGAGGGCGAGCATCAGCGCCGTGCTCGTGCTGGGGGCGAGGCCGAGCGTGCAGGCCTCGCGGACGCTGCCCGTCGGCACCACCACGTCGGCCGCCCGGCCGAGCGTGCTCCGGGCCGAGCCGGTGACCGCCACGATCCGGATCCGGCGGGCAGCGACGTGTGGAAGCAGCCGCGTGATCTCCTCGGTCTCTCCCGACTGCGAGAGCGCGAGCACCACGTCATCGCCGCGCAGGACGCCGAGGTCGCCATGCAGCGCCTCGGCCGGATGGAGAAAGTGGCTCGGGCTCCCGGTGGAGGCGAGCGTGGCCGAGATCTTGCGGGCTACGAGCCCCGCCTTGCCGATGCCGGTCACGACGACGCTCCCGGTGCAGCCGGCGATCATGCGCACCGCCCGCACGAATGCGTCGTCGAGCGAATCAGCCGACCGGAGGATCGTCTCCCCTTCGGCGCGCAGAATCTCGCGGCCGTGCATAAGCAGATCGGCATCCGTCGGGTCGGCAGATGTGCGGGCGGCGTCCATGGGGGGCGGGACTATAGGGCGACTGGGCAACCCGCCGCAATGCAGTTTTCCCCCGCCGTTCACTCACTCGCGCCGGCTTCGGGGGAGCGGCAAAAGTCTCCTCACTCCGGCCGCCGCGGCCGTCGTTCGGGAAGCGTTCGCCGACTCCCCCGCAGCCTCCTCAACTCAATGAGAAGGGGGAGGCTCGGGGTAGCCCCTGCCATTGAGACGGCGTATGTGACCAGCGCAGGCATGGATGCCGGAGCGCAGGCACATCCGAGCGAGCCGTAGCCTGGAGGGCGAAGGCGAGCGTCCGGCGAGATGGTAGGGGCTAGCCCGAGCCGGCGCGCGCGTAACGCGCAGCCATGTCGGCGAGCGAGATGCACTTCACCTTGCCGGCGTTGCCGGCCTGGCCGAACTGCACCATGCGCTCTCCGCACACCTTCTTCATAGCCTCGCGCGACGGCTTGAGGTAGTCGCGCGGGTCGAACTTCTCGGGCGTCTCGAAGAGCACCCTGCGAATCGCGCCCGTGATCGCCATCCGGCAGTCGGTGTCGACATTGATCTTGCGCACCCCATGCTTGATGCCCCGCTGGATCTCCTCCACGGGCACGCCCCAGGTCTGTGGCATCTTGCCGCCGTACTTGTTGATGACGTCCTGCAGATCCTGAGGCACGCTCGACGAGCCGTGCATCACGAGGTGACAGTTGGGCAGCTTGTGGTGGATTTCTTCGATCCGCTTCATGGCGAGCACCTCGCCGTCGGGCTTGCGGGTGAATTTGTAGGCTCCATGGCTCGTGCCAATCGCCACGGCGAGCGCGTCGACGCCCGTGGCCGCCACGAACCGGGCCGCCTCGTCCGGGTCGGTGAGCAACTGGTCGTGCGAGAGCTTGCCGCTCGCCCCGTGGCCATCCTCGGCCTCCCCCTCGCCGCTCTCGAGCGATCCCAGGCAGCCGAGCTCGCCCTCGACCGACACTCCCTGGCGGTGGGCCGCCTGCACGACCTCCTTCGTCACCCTCACGTTGTAGTCGAAGTCGGCCGGCGTCTTGCCGTCGTCCTGGAGCGAGCCGTCCATCATCACGCTGGTGAACCCGTTATCGATCGCGCTCTGGCAGGTGCTCGGCGAATTGCCATGGTCCTGGTGCATGGCGACCGGGATTTTCGGGTAGAGCTCCGCCGCGGCGAGCATCAGGTGGCGAAGATAGTTGTCCTGCGAGTAGCTCCGCGCGCCGCGGGAGGCCTGGATGATCACCGGAGAGTCGGTCTCCTTGGCCGCCTCCATGATCGACTGGATCTGTTCCATGTTGTTGACGTTGAAAGCGGCCAGGCCGTAGCAGTGTTCGGCGGCATGGTCGAGCAGGATGCGCATCGGGACGAGTGGCATGGGTGGGGCTCCGGGGGCGGGAGGAATCGGACCGAGGGCGGAATCGGCCGGACGTGGACCGGATGATACGAGTTCGGCGGGATCCCCACAAACATCCCGTGAGGAGGACGCGTGCTACGATACTCCGATCCCGTCGCCGCGGCCCGGACGCCCATGGATTTCAAGCCGACCACCGATCCGCTGAAGAGCTTTCTCTACGTCGCCGGCGGCTGGACGTGCGTGGGCCTGGCGGTGCTCGGCTCGATCCTGCCGCTGTTGCCCACGACGCCGTTCCTGCTCCTGGCGAGCTGGTGCTTCTACCGCGGATCGCCGCGGATTCACGCCTGGCTGCACCGCTCGAAGTGGTTCGGCCCCACGCTCGACGACTGGCAGCACTACCACGGCATCCGCAAGAGCATGAAGTATCGCACCGTGATGCTCGTCGCCGCCGTCGTGGCGACGAGCTTCGTCCTCAACAGCCTTCCGTGGTGGCTGCGCTACGCGACGCTCGGCCTCGTCGCCTGCGGCCTGTACGTGATCTGGACCGTGCCGACGCTGCCCGACGACGCCCCCCGCGCCCCCCGGACGCTCGTGGAATGAATGCTCGCCGAGCGTTGATCGGGGTGCTTGTCGCCGCGTGGGCCGTGGCCGCTCGGGCGGGTGACTGGCCGCAGATCCTCGGGCCGAATCGCAGTGGCGTCGCCGCGGCCGACGAATCGCTCGCGGAATCATGGCCCGCTGGCGGGCCGCCGATCGTGTGGCGGCGCGAGGTGGGCGCGGGCTACGCCGGCGTGGCGGTGGCCGAGGGGCGGGCGTTTCTCTTTCACAGGGTCGGGGGCGAGGAGGTCGTCGAGGCGCTCGACGCCGCCACCGGGAAGACGCTCTGGAAGGCCGCACATCCGACGATGTTCACCCCGCAGGTGGGAGGTGGCGACGGGCCGCTGTGCGTGCCGCTCGTCCACGACGGCCGCGTGATCGTGTTCGGCGTCCAGGGCGTGCTCCGCTGCCTCGATGCCGCGACCGGGGCCGAACGCTGGCGGCGGGACACGCACCGCGAATTCGGGGCGCAGGAAGGCTACTTCGGTGCGGGCTCCACGCCGATCGTGGCGGCGCGGCGCGTGGTCGTGAACGTCGGTGGTTCCCGGGCGGAGGCGGGGGTGGTCGCGTTCGCCCTCGACACCGGCGAGACCGCCTGGAAGGCGACGTCCGAGCCGGCCAGTTATGCGGCCCCGGTGGCGACGTCCGTCGGGGGCCTGCCGCACGTGCTGATGGTCACCCGCTTCGCCTGCCTGCTCCTCGAGCCACGGTCGGGCGCGGTCCTGTGGCGGTTTCCCTTCGGCCAACGCGGGCCGACGGTCAATGCCGCGTCGCCGGTCACGTGGCCCGACGGCCGGCTCCTCGTCACGGCCGCCTACGGGATCGGCTCGGTGTGTGCCTCGTTCGATGCCACCGGATTCAGGAACCTCTGGGAGGGCGTCGATCCGCTCGCCTCACAGTATTGCACGCCCGTCGCCCTCGGCGACGACGTGTACTGCGTCGACGGCCGTGACGACGTGCCCCCTACCGCGCTCAAATGCCTCGATGCCCGGACCGGACGCGTCCGCTGGACGAAGCCGGACGTCGGCTACGGCACGCTCCTCGCCGCCGACGGCAAACTCATCGTGGCCGAGTCCGACGGCACGCTGCTGCTCGTCAGGCCCGGCGGACGAGACTGTGAAATCCTCGCCCGCGGCCGGCCGCTCGTCGGCACCGTGCGGGCCCTTCCCGCGCTCGCCTCCGGACGGCTCTACGTCCGCGACGAGACGACACTCGCATGCCTCGACGTGGGTCGATCTTCACATCTGGATGCAGGCCCCCATCGGCCCCACGCCGATTGACATCCGCCGCTGGGGGACGTCGGAGAAGGGCGGCGCCCCGCCTCCCTGGCGGGCGGGCACTTGGGGCGGTGCCGCGCGCAGCCGGGCCGCCGTCGCCCGGGCCGCCTCCGCCGACGCCTGGCGGCTCGCGGCGGCCTGGTCGACAAGCGCGTTTTGCCGCGCCGCCACGCCCTGCTGCCGCTGCTGGAGCGAGGCCCGCTTGCGATCGATCCTCTGGATCTCCGCCCAGAGTTGACCTGCATTCATGTCGAGCAGGTTGGGCACCGTACGAAGTTCCTGCGCCCGCCGGGCGTCGGACATCGCCGAGAGGTATTCGCCGAGCCAGGCCTTGGCGTCACGGGCCTCGGGCGTGTCGAGGAGCCGCATCTTCTGCTCGACCGAGTCGAGCAGATATTCGATCTCATACGACGACATCGCCGCCACCCGCTCGTTGAATCTCACCTTGATCCGCCGCACCTCCGCGGGCGGATAGACCGTCTGCGTGGCCAGCCAGCCTCCGAGTTCGGCGATCGCGCGGTTCCATTGGGCGCCGTGCATGATGTCGGCCTTGCGATTCAGATCGCACTCGCCGGCAGGCGAAACGTCGGCGGCGGTAGCGGGCCGCACGACCGATCCACACAACGGTCCGACAAAGACGACCATGGCCGCAAAGCGACCTCCCCACAGCGGCCAGCTTCCACACGGCGGTCGACGGCCGGGCGTCGGGATGTTCATCGGTCGGCGCTTCCGGGCGTGCGAACCCACGTGGCACGCGTGGGCTGATCGTTGTCGGCGGACAGCGGTGCCCGGACGATGCGCCACGTGCAGCGATCAGCTCCGTCGAACGTGTAGACGTTGACGGAGCTCGTCTGGGTGCCGTCGGGAAACACGGCCGTGCCCCGCACGATCCATGAACCGCCATCGCGGAACCAAGTGGCCTCCTGCCGGCAGCCATCGGTGGAGAAACTCCACGAGCGGATCCGGTCGACGACAGGATCCCAGCCGATACGCTGCTGGATCATGACGACGGGCTCGCCCGACTCCGCCGGCGGCGTGAGCGTGGCGTCGCGGATGAGAAACGCGCGGCCCTCGTCCCAGCGGACGGTCATGGCCATCGAGCCCAACTGGGTCGTTTCCGCTTCATTCTCGGGCACGAGCAGCCAGTCGCCGACCATCCAGTCCAGATCCTCGATCCTCTCGCCGGCGATCTCCAGGCTCGCATCCTCCGCTGCGAGCCGGCCCGCCGTCGACAGCGTCAGCCACGCCGCGGCCCAACAGACGGCTGGAAACCATCTCATCAATCGACTCCTTCGCCCGGTTCCGGCAGCCACTGCGTGAGGATCCCGCCGCCAAGAGCGTAGAGGCCGGCGACCACCGCGCCAACCACCGCGATCCGCACCGGATCGGGCGGAGTGGCGGCCGAGAACGTGAGCGTGAGCCAGGCCGCCGCGGTGCCGAGCACCCGGCCGCCGATGTTGGCCGCGAAGCTTTCCCCTGTGCCGCGGAGATGCGTGGGGAACACGAGCGGGATGTAGTTGCCCCAAAAACTGAACTGGGCCACGGTGACGAGCCCTGCCAGGAAGATCCCCGCCTTGATCCACGGCAACGAAGCGGCATTTGGCAATTGCGTTGCGATCCACAAAAAGAGCGCGGGCACGAGCAGGAGAGCGGGCCATTGGAAGAGCCGGAGGAGCGTCCGCCGACTCGCGATCCGCAGCGCTGCCAGGGCGAGCAGCACCCGCCCCACGAGGCCACCGATCTCCTGGAAGATCGTGACCGTCGCCACCGCCTCGTCGGTGGCGTTGCCGGCGATGCTCTTGAGCTTGCCGGGAGGTGGTGCGGGCCTGGCTGCTCTCTCGGCCGCGGCGATGGCCTCGGCCTTGGCCTCCTCGGCCACCTGCAGGATCGCCGCATGCCCCTTGGGCCCGCCGAGGATCTGCGGCAGCTGCTGGATCGCCCCGAACGCGATTCCATAGCTGGCGGCGAACACGAGCGTGGTGAGCACCGTGGTGCGTGCGAGGGCCGGGCTGAAGAGTTCGCGGATGCTCGGCCGCTTGAGCGTGCCGGCAGCCTTCTTCGCGGCCCACACTGGGCTCTCCGGCAGGAAGGGCCGGATCAGGATCAGCGGCAGGGCGGGGATAACGCCGGAGATCAGCGTGTAGCGCCAGGCATCGTGCCCGCCCTGGATCGCGGGCAGGTCCGCGGCAAACCGGGCCGCGAGGACGTTCGCCGCGCCGACGAGCAGGCCGCCGAGCGAGGAAAACGCCTGCGTCCAGCCCAGGGCCCGCTCGCGTTGTTCCCGATCGGGAAACAACTCCGCCAACCACGCCACCGCCGCCACAAACTCGACGCACACGCCGATGAACACGAGGGAGCGGAAAAAAAGCAGCTGAGGCAGCGACGTGGCGAAGCCGGCCGCGAGCGCGGACAAGGCATACAGCAGGATGCTGAACGTGAGCACGCGCCGCCGACCGAGCAGGTCGGTGAGATAGCCACCGAGCAGGCCGAACACACCACCGGCGAGCGCCGGCACGAAGAACAACGCCCTGGCCCACTGCGTGTAGGCCGGTGACCCGGGCACGAGCAGCGGCCCGCCGTCTGCCGCCGCTCCGCCCAGCGCCGCCAGCGCGGGCTTGATCACCAGCGGCAACATCAGCAGCTCATAGATGTCGAACGCGAATCCGATCGCCGCGATCGCACACACGAGCCAGCCGGTCGCCGTCAGCCGGCCGTCCGCCGCCACACCCGCCTCACGGTCCGCCTGCATCTACGTCCCTCCTCGCCGGGATGACGTTACCGCCGATGGACGGCAAGCCTAGCGGCGCCGGGTCGTGACGGCAAAGGAGACCGTCGCAGCCGCGGTGGGGTCAGGGGCCGATCGAGGGCGGCTTCTTGGCGAGGAAGTCGCGCGGACCGCGGGTCGTGTAGTACGGATACGCCACGGCGCCGGTCGGCGGACCGGCCGGCTGCGTGGCGCCGTAATCGCTCGCGGCGAGCGCCGCCCGCTCGGCGGGCGTGAGATGGTGCTTGGCGAGCCCGCCGTAGCGACCGACGTGGGTCTTGCAGGTGCCCGATGCGCAGTCGCGGCAGCCGGGCTGGCAGCCGCCCGGGCCGCACGATTCACAGGGGCCGCCGACGGCACACTGGCCATTCTCGCAGCCGCCATCGTGGCAGGGGCCGCCGTGGCGGGCGTGGCGGCCGTGGGGGCCATCGGTGTTCAGCAAAAACAGCCGGTCGACGATCGAGCAGCCGCTCGACATCCCGAGCACGGCGACGGCCAAGAGGAGCCCTGAAGCGCGTTTCATGGGTCGGATTCCCTGAGGTTCAAAGTCTGTATCGGCTGCACCGGTCGCACCGGTTGAGAAAACCCTACGGTCGCGAAGCTAGGCAAGCTGCGCTGGCTTTAGGCAGCGCAGCTTGCGATCTGATAGACGCACCGGCTCGGGGTCGCCCCGTACCGTCTCGCCGGACGCTGGGCACATTGTCCTCGACTCGCTCAAGCCGGCTACGGGGGAGCGGCAAAAGTCTCCTCGCTCCGGCCGCGGCGGCCCTCGCTCGGGAAGCGTTCGCCGACTCCCCCTGCGCCTCCCCTTTCCAGTTGAGGGAGGCTTCGGGTTCCCCGTGTCCCTGAGACGGCGTATTTGGGCTGCTACACGCAAAGCCTCGGCATCCTGCCTCGCTCTGCTTGCCGAACCTCCGTTCGGTCTTGAGAGCCGGGCCTCCAGCCCGGCAGCACATTGAGTGCTAGGCTTGGAAGGCCGGGTTCGTGCCAGCCGACGGAGGTCGGCCAAGGGCAGGTCGGCACGATGCCGAGCCTGCCCGTGAACCTTCCCGGCGAAATGGTAGGGGCGACCCCGAGCCGGTGCGTATAGACCGAGGCAGTGGCAGGCTGAAGCCCGCCCTACGAATAGCGGCCGACGATCAGGGAGATGTTCTGGCCGCCGAAGCCGAAGCTGTTGGAGAGGGCGCGGTCGCACTTCCCGGCACGGGCCTTGTTGGGCACATAGTCGAGGTCGCAGTTCGGGTCGGGGTTTTCGTAGTTGATCGTGGGGGGCAGCATGCCGTCGCGGATCGCGAGCAGGCACACGATCAACTCCGTGGCGCCGGCGGCCGCGATCAGGTGGCCCATCATGCTCTTCGTGCTCGAGACGGGGATCTTGTAGGCCTGCTCCCCGAACACCTTCTTGATCGCGAGCGTCTCCACCTTGTCGTTGACGTCGGTGCTCGTGCCGTGGGCGTTGATGTAGTGGATGTCGTAAACCCCGAGGCCGGCGTCCGCGAGGGCCATCGTGATGCAGGCGGCGGCGCCGCGACCCTCGGGATGGGTGTCGGTGATCCGGTAGGCGTCGGCCGTGGAGCCGTAGCCGAGCAGTTCGCCGTGGATCTTCGCGCCGCGCCGCTTGGCGTGCTCGAGCTCCTCGAGCACCACCATCGCGGCGCCCTCGCCGAGCACGAAGCCGTCGCGCTCGTTGTCGAACGGGCGGCTGGCCCGCGTCGGCTCGTCGTTGCGGGTGGAGAGGGCCGTGAGCAGGTTGAACCCCGTCACGCCGAAGGGATGAATCATCGAGTGCGTGCCGCCGGAGAGCATCACGTCGGCATCACCGCGGCGCACGAGCTCGGCTGCTTCACCGATCGCCTGGCTCGAGGCGGCGCAGGCCGTGAGGCAGTTGAGGTTCGGCCCCTGGGCGTCGAACATGCCGGCGAGGTGGCCGGCGGGCATGTTCGGCTCCTGCTCCACCTCGGAGAGTGGATGGAGCGTTTCCAGGCCGAGCTTCGTGAACTTCGCCACATCGAGCGTGTCGCCCGAGATCGCGGCCATCATCATGCTCGTGAACGAATCGAAGTCCTGCTGGCCCTCCCCGCTTCCGAGATAAACGCCAAGCCGGGTTGGATCGGCCGGGAGGCCCTTCTCGAGTCCGGCATCCCGCATCGCCTGGAGGGCGGCCCCGGCCGCAAACCTGGTATGCCGGCCGCAGAATTGCCAGAGCGCGGCGTCCTCGCCCTCGTCGGCGATGTCCCAGTTCCGCACCTCGGCCGAGATCTTGGTGGAAAACCGCGAGGCGTCGAAGACGGTGGTCGGCCCCACGCCCGAGCCGCCGGCGAGCAGGTTTTTCCAGAGCTCTTCCACGCGCACACCGAGCGGCGTGACGAGCCCCATTCCCGTGATCACCACCCTGCGTCTGCCTGCCACGCGCCCGCTTCCTCCCCTGCCGACGGCCTCGCCCGCCCGTCGGCTTGCTGCCTCACCAGTCGGGTCGCGCGAGCGGTCGCCCCGCTTCGTCGCGCCCGACGTCGTAGATGTGCATCTGATCGAGCCACTGGAGCAGTTCCTCGGGCTCGAACAGTTTCGGCACCCCTTCGCCCGGCTCGAGATGGGCGAAGAACAGTTCCGCCTCCCCCTGGAGCCGCTCGGCCACCCTGCTCAGCACCTTGCAGAGCGAGCCGGTGGGCTTGAGGTCGAGGATCGTCGCCTGGAATTCGAGCGTGTCGCCGGGTACGGCGTCGAAGTGAAACTCCGCCCCCGCCACCTTGGCGAGCACGACCCGCCGATTGAAGTCGATGGCGTCGGCCACGAGTAGACCGGCCGTCTGCGCCATGCCCTCCACCACCAGCGAGTTTGGCATCAGCGCCACGCCCGGGAAGTGGTCGTGCATGTGCTCCTCGGCAAGCGACACGTTTTTCACCGCCGTGGCGTGTTTCCCGCGGACGAACTCGTCGAACCGGTCGATCCAGAACCAGCGCATGTCAGGTCGCCAACTTCCCCTGCACGTAACGCACCATGTCTTCGACGGTGAGCGTGTTGGCGAAGTTCTGCACGCTGGGGTTGGCCTCGAATTTGGCGAGGTCGGCGAACGGCATGCGGGCCTTCAAAGCCGCGATTCCAGCCGCATTGACCTTGCCGTTGGTGACATACTCGGTGCTCGAGAGCACGTCTTCGGGAAACAGTTCGCCGCGCGGAATCTTGATGCCAAACGCCTTCTCCAGGCGAAACACGATGTCGAGGAAATCGATCGACTCGGCGCCGAGATCGCCCACCATGGTGGCCGTGGGGGAGACTTCGTCGTCATCGACGCCGAGGGCGTCCACCAAGGCGGCTTTGACCTTTTCAAATATTTCATCGCGCGACGGCATCGACGTGGCACCTCGAAAACGGGGATGGTGATGACTGGGAACATGGGCTTTTAACGCGGCCCTGATGGCTCCAAGGTAATAGGGCCGCGGCGGTGAGGGAACCCGAAAACCGACAATTTCCAGGAGCCGCCCGGAAAAACCGGAAAAAACCGACCGCTGGGCGGGGGTTCCGCGGACACGCACCCATCAGCGGGCGCACGTGGCTGCCCCGGCGATCGGAAGTGGCGCGTCGACCAAGCCGCCGGTGCCCGTCCCGTAGACCATGCGGCGGGGCTGCCCTCCCGGCCGGCCGACGGGATGGAGAACGGCCCACAGTTTCCGCATCTCAGCCCGCACGCGGGCGTCGAGAGCGTCGCCGTGGGGCAGACGCTCGGCCATGTTGTATCGCTCGAGCACGAGCCGGGCCGTGAGGCTCGTCCGCTCGCCCCCGGCGCTCGACACGGTGCCGCTCGCCTTGACCCTGGTCGTGGTCTCGTCCTGCGCGAGGACTTCGGCCGTCACGGTCAGCACCCGCCCGGGCTGGACGAAATCCCCATACTTCACGTTCTTCGCCGACCGCAACACGACGATACTGTGCGCGAAGTCTTCAGCGACACGGATTGTCCAGGCCGCGGCCTGCGTCATCGCCTCGAGCATCAGCACTCCGGGCATCACGGGAAACCGGGGGAAGTGGTCGGCCAGATACTCCTCCGACAGCGTGAGCGTCTTGATCGCCGTGATGCTCTTGCCGGGGTCGATGGAAAGAACTCTGTCGAGCAGCGTGAAGCGCATGACAAATCCGTTGCGATGAGGTGTCGAAGCCGGCCGGAGAGCAACCCGCCATCGGGCGCCCGCCATGCGCGCGTCGAGCGAGTCCGTTCACATGGCCGGCAGTGTAGGGGCTCTCGCGCCGGCCCACAACCGGCCCGGACCGCTCCCGCGCTCGGTTGCGGGACGCTGCCAACCTGACAGCCGACACGATCCGCAGAGTTTCGCGCGGGTTGCCGGTCCGAGATGCGAAGGACCTAACTCTTTTGGCCTCTTTTTCGGTGGTGCACGGATGAGCATGTCCAACGAGCCGTTGGCACGGACTTTGCACCTTTCGAAGGTCGCCGCCGCCGCGAACCGGTTTCGGCACCGGCGGCACAAGCGATTTGTTTTTCGGCCGCGGCCTTGCGAATGATTGGCCGCATGTTCACCCCTGACCGTGTTCACCTTTTCCATGGAGACAGCGATGCAGACCTCCTTTACGGGTTTCGCGCGCCCGCTCGACGAACTGCGCGATGAATTCGACCGTCTGTGGGGCAATCTCGTGGCAGTTCCGCCGCTTCACGGCTGGGGAAGCCGGCCTGCAACGGCTGATTTTCCGGCCGTCAACGTCCGCGAGACCGCCGACGCGGTGATCGTCGAGGCGGAACTTCCGGGCCTCGATGCCGACGGCGTCGACATCGCCGTGACCGGCGACGAACTGCTTCTCAAGGGAAGCCGTCCCCGACAGGACGAGCCACGGCCGCAGGGGACGCAGGTCCAGCCGCAGGACGGCACCGGCGAACGAAAGCCCGCCGTCATCTGGCACCGCCGGGAGCGGGGGGCAGGAAGTTTCGAGCGCCGGCTGACACTGCCGGTCGCCGTCGATACGGCGCGGGTGGAGGCGCGGCTCGCCGACGGCGTGCTCACCATCACCTGCCCGAAGCCGCCGGAGGCGCAGCCTCACAAGGTTCAGGTTCGTTCATCCTGACGGCTGTCCAGCCCCACCATCACCATACGACGAGGAGCAACATCCCATGGCCACCGCCATCACGAAGACCGAAGCCCCGACGACCGAAGCCCAAAGGACCGCTCGCCCAACCGCGGAAGCCCGTGCCGGCTTGCCGCCGACCGAGCCCGCGACCACGCTCACCTATCAACCCAATGTCGACATCTGCGACTGCGGCGAGCAGGTGCTGATCGTGGCCGACATCCCCGGTGCCCGCACCCCCGGCATCGATGTGTCGTTCGCGGACGGCGTGCTTTCGCTGCACGCGCAGGTGCCGCCCCGTGCCATGCCCGGCCGCGGCATCCGCCAGGAGTACGGGATCGGCGACTACCGGCGGTCATTCCGGCTCGGCGACGACTTCGACGCGTCGCAGATCACGGCCGATTATCGGCACGGCGTCCTCACGATCCGCGTGCCGCGGCTGGCGGCCGTGCGGCCGCGCAAGGTCGAGGTTCGGGTCGGCTGACCGGGATTCCATTTCCGCCATGGAGTGGGGCAGGTGGTCTTCCCGGCTTGCTATGCTTCCGGGTCGCGGGGAGACAAGTGCCCCGCGGCCCGGATCGTTTTCCCAGGTGCCCGATGCCGCTCGTCCTCGAACCGCTCGCCGTCCCGGGCGTGCTCACGATCGACATGGGAGGCATCGTGCCCGACCGGATCGCGACGCTTTCCGACGAACAGGTGCGGCGGCTCGAGGTGCGGGCCGACGAACGGCCCGCCGAGCTTGGCTCGCTGTTTCGGATCGCCGGCGCGGCGGCCGACGGCCGAATCGAATGCCGCGGTGACTTTTCAAGCGTGCACTTTGTCGGTGCCGGCATGGGCCGGGGCGAGATCATGGTCGCGGGCGACGCCGGCAGGCACGCCGGCGAGGGGATGACGGGCGGAACGCTCACGATCATGGGACACGCGGGCGACTGTCTCGCCTGCGAGATGGCCGGCGGGAATGTGCATGTGGCGGGAAACGCGGGTGACAACGCCGCGGCCGCGCTCCCGGGCAGCCGGCGGGGAATGCGCGGCGGCCTGGTGACGATCGCGGGGACCGCAGGAGGCTTCGCTGGCGCCCGGATGCGCCGCGGCGTGCTCGCGATCGGCGGGGACTGCGGGCCGGCGGCAGCCTTCGAGATGCTTGCCGGCACGGTCATCGTCGCCGGCACGGTCGGCCCTCATGCGGCCGGCGGGATGCGTCGCGGCTCACTCGTCGCAGCCGGCGGGCGATTCGTGCCGGCGGCGACGTTCCAACGCGGTGCCATCTGGACGCCCACCTTCCTGCAACTGCTCGCCGGCCGACTCGAAGCGGCCGGCTTCCTGCCCGGCGGCGGCTCCGCACGAGCAGCCTTGGCCGGCCCGTGGGAGCACTGGCATGGCGACGTGCTTGCCGGTGGCCGCGGCGAGATTTTCCTGCGGCCAACCGCCTGATTTGCGTATCCGCTTTCATGGCCCCCGGGTTTCGGGTATGGTCTGGGGCTTCCGCCTTTCGGCGGCGACCCATCGTTTTCCGCAGGACGTTCTCCCCCGGTATGCCCACGATCAGCCAGCTTGTCCGCAGCCGCCGCCGGCCGAAGCGGAAGTTCTCCAAGTCGCCCGTGCTCGACCGCTGCCCGCAGAAGCGGGGCGTGTGCCTGCAGGTGCGCACGATGACGCCCAAGAAGCCGAACTCGGCCCTTCGCAAGATCGCCCGCGTGCGGCTTTCGAATCAGAAGGAAGTCACGGTCTACATTCCCGGCGAAGGTCACAACCTGCAGGAGCACTCGATCGTGCTCGTCCGCGGCGGCCGCGTCCGCGATCTGCCGGGTGTCCGCTATCACATCGTCCGCGGAGCCCTCGACACGCTGGGCGTGCAGGGCCGCAAGCAGTCGCGCAGCCTCTACGGTGCCAAGAAGGGTTAAAGTCGAGCCATGGGAAAGATCACCGCCAGCCGCGAGCAACTCATCCCCGATCCCCGCTACGGGTCGCTCCTCGCCAGCAAGTTCATCAACTGCCTGATGGTCGACGGCAAGAAGAGCGTCGCCCAGAGTGTCTTCTACCGGGCGATGGACATCGTGGCCGAGAAGGTGACCGACGTCGAGCCGATCGAGGTCTTCAACCGTGCCCTCGAGAACTGCAAGCCGTCGGTCGAGGTCCGTTCGAAGCGGGTCGGCGGTGCCGCCTACCAGGTGCCGATGCAGGTCAACCGCAATCGCCAGCAGTCGCTCGGTATCCGCTGGATGCTGCAGGCTGTCCGTGAAAAGAAGGGCCGGGCCACGCACGAGAAACTGGCCGAGGAGATCATGGCCGCCTACAAGCGCGAGGGCGCCGCGGTCACGAAGCGCGACAACGTCCACCGCATGGCCGACGCGAACAAGGCCTTTGCCCACTTCGCCTGGTAGGCCGGGCGTCAGCCTGTCACTGCGTAGGGCAGGCGTCCCGCCTGTCTCTTGATCAACGCTGCTGCACCGGCTCGGGGTCGCGCCTACCATCTCGCTGGACGCTGGTACTTAGTCCTCGATTCGCCCAAGCCGGCTTCGGGGGAGCGGCAAAAGTCTCCTCACTCCGGCCGCGGCGGCCCTCGTTCGGGAAGCGTTCGCCGACTCCCCCGAAGCCTGCGCGCAACCAAAAGGGCATGACAGGCTGAAGCTTGTCCCACGATGGTCGGGGCGACCCCGAGCCGGTGCGATCGCGTTGACGCTCGCCTCAGCGGACCTTCACGCGCATCGGCAGCAGCATCTGCGGCCGGCCACTTGTGAGCGCCGAGAGCGTGCCGGCATGGGCGCGGACGGCCTCGAAGCCGGGGAGCCCGATCAGCAGGGCCACGAGATCCGCTCCCGCCATGGGCGGCGCGGCTGCGGCCGTCATGCCGAACAGGTCGTCGAAAAGGCCGCGCGGCTCGGGGAGCAACACGCGCTCGATCTCCTCGTCGGCGGCGAGGCCGGCGAGCTTTTTTGCCTCGTCGATCGCGTCGTCAAGGGTGCCGAGCCGATCGACGAGGCCGGCCTCCTTCGCCATCCTGCCGGTGAACACGCGGCCCTCGGCGAGTGTCTCGAGCGTCGCCACGTCGAGCCCGCGGCCCGTGGCCACCTTCGTCGTGAACAGGCGGTAGACGTCTTTCATCGTGGCCATGAAAGCCTCGCGCTCGGCGGCCGTGAAGGGCGTCTGCATCGAGAGCCAGCCCGCGTTCTTGCCCTTGCTGACCACGTCGGTATGCACGCCGTAGCGCTCAAGCGCGCCGCCAACCGCGATCTTGCCCCCCACGACGCCGATCGAGCCGGTGAGCGTGCCGGGGGCGGCCACGATCTTGTCGGCGGCTACCGCGATGTAATAACCGCCGCTGGCGGCCGTGTCGGAGAGGCTCGCGACCACCGGCTTCTTCGTGCGCTCGGCCTCGCGCCAGATGAGGTCGCTCGCGAGCGCCGACCCGCCGGGCGAGTCGATCCGGAGCACGATCGCCGCCACCTTGTCGTCGTGGGCGGCCTCACGAATCGCCTCGATCACCGCGTCGCTGCCGGCTGCGCTGCCGGCGAGGAGGTCGTCGCGCCCCTTGCCTTCGGCGATCTCGCCGGTCACGTGCACGACCGCCACCTGCTTCTGCTTGCCGGAGGCCGCCGCCTGTTTCTGCCCGGAGAGCATCTCCACGAGCTTCACGAGCCCGCCGATGCCGGAGAAGTCGTTGTCTATTTTTCGCGCCGCATAGTCGCGGGCAATCTTCGGCTCGGCGAGTTCGACCTGCTTCGCGAGCGTCGACGCCACCTCGTCTTCGTAGCCGACGGCGTCGATCAGGCCCGCGTCCCGGGCCGCTTCCGGCGTGAACACACCCGTATCGACGAGTTCGCGCACCTTCTCGGGCGCGAGTTTCCGATCGGCCGCGATCCGCTCCACGAGTTGCTCGAACAGGTCGCCGACAAAGGCCTCGTACTGCGCCCGCAGTTGCGGGCTCATCGTCGACCGCGTCAGCGGTTCGCCGGCCCCCTTGAACTCCCCCACCTGCAGGATCTCCGCCTGCACGCCGAGCGTGTCGAGCAATTGCTTGAAAAAGGTGACCTCGGCGCGCACTCCGGTGATCTCGAGCGTGGCGGCGGGGGGCATCGTGATCGTGTCACAGGCCAGCGCCACGATGTAGTGCACCGGCGCGGACCCCACGAGGTGGGCGGCGACGGGCTTGCCGGCTTTGCGGAGTCGGGCGACCGCGGCCCGGATCTCGTCAGCCCGGGCCCGCCCAAGATCGGGCGACTCGATCGTCAACATGACCGCTTTCACACGGTCATCGACGGCCGCCTTGTCGAGCCGCTCGATCACCCGGTGGAGGTGTGGAGCCACGTCGGCGAGCAGCCCCCCTTGCCCGACGCCGTCCGGCAGCGAACCTGCCAGGGTCACATGGGCGATCACCGGCCGGGTCTTTTTTTCGGCCTGCCTACCCAACACCTTCTCGACGATGGCGGCGGTCTCACCTCCCGGAGCCAAAGACTGGCCGCCAGGAGCGATCCCCAGCATGAGAATCACGAGCAAAGAGAATCCTGTCGAATGCAGCGGGCGGGCCATGGCGAAGCACACTCCGAGGAAGCCTGAAGGGTCAAAACGGCACCCGCCACTATCCTAGCGACCAACGACCCCGGCCGCTCCGCAAAAAACCCCTGGACAAGTCATTGAACGGCCGTATACTAAGATACCGGCGTCCAGATTTTCTCTCACTTTCACAGGAAACGGCCCAGCCGTCACGTCTCCATGCCCAAGTCGACCCCCCCGAAGCCTGCGGCAAAATCGGCCCTCAAGTCTGCACCTCGGAAGAAGTCCGGGCCCCGGATCGCACCCCGCGGGGGTCGACGGCCGAAGACCACGCTGCGCTCGGGACCGCTCGGCAGCCTCCTGCCGCGGGCCGAGGCGGATGCCGAGGCCGCCGACGCCCCGACAGAGCGTCAAATGGAGATCTACGGCTTCATCCGGGAGAAGATTCAGTCGCGAGGGTTCGGGCCCACGGTCCGCGAAATCGGACAGGCCTTCAAGATCCGCTCACCCAACGGTGTGGTCTGCCACCTCAAGGCACTCGAGCGAAAGGGACTGATCACCCGCGGGAGAAACATGTCTCGGGCGATCGAACTCGTGATGGAACCGGCCCACCTGCGTGGCCTCGCCATGGCCGGCTGGGTGGCGGCGGGCACACTCCGGGCCGCCGAGGAGCAGAAGGAGCGGATCGACTTCGAGGATCTCTTCAACCGCGACAATCACTTCGTGCTCAAGGTGATGGGCGACTCGATGATCGACGCCCAGATCGCCGACGGCGACTGGGTGGTGATCCAAAAGAAGCAGACGGCCCATTCCGGCGACATCGTTGTGGCCCAGACGGAGGACGGCGAGGCGACGCTCAAGCAGTGGTTCCCGGAGCGCGACCGCATCCGGCTCCAGCCCGCAAATTCTTCGATGAAACCGATCTACGTGAAGAATGCCAGGGTGCTCGGCGTCCTCGCCGGCGTGGTGCGCAAGATGTAAGCAGCGCTAGGCCCGGAGGACCGGGTCGTCACCAGCCGACGGATGTCGGCCAAGGGAATTTCGGCAGGATACCGGGAATTCCCGTGAAGCTAGCCGCTCGCCCCACTCTGCAACTGGTGGAGCTTGTTGTACAGAGTCTTGAGACTGATGCCGAGTTCCTCGGCGGTGCGGGCCTTGTTGCCGCGGTTGCGCTCGAGTCCCTCGAGGATGGCCTGAGTCTCGAGTTCGCGCAGGCTCACCGGCTTCGTCGGGAACGTCCGGGGTGCCGACACCGGCATCCGCTCCGGGGCGGCCGGCTCCGCCAGCCGAGGCCGGATGGTGCCGAGACGGGCCGGGAGATGATCCACCGCCAGCGGGAGCGCGTCGCAGAGCACGAGCGCGTGCTCGATGACGTTCGCCAACTCGCGGATATTCCCGGGCCAATGGTGGGC
>Ga0214923_10003054_pt1 | contig 21400 bp, 14 predicted proteins | sample LL1510_MetaG_FD_177993 | JGI IMG/M metagenome (GOLD analysis project Ga0214923, IMG submission 177993) | Freshwater microbial communities from Lake Lanier, Atlanta, Georgia, United States - LL-1510 | ecosystem: Environmental > Aquatic > Freshwater > Lake | place: USA: Georgia | collected...
TGCGTTCAAGGGCCATTATGACGATCTGCCTGATCTGAAATTCAAGGAAGGCGATGGCCCCTGCTTCCAGATGAAGGCCAAAACCACCGACAAGATTATTCTGTTTGGCTCCGATGGCCGCTTCTACACCATCGGCTGCGACAAGTTGCCGCCGGGCAAAGGCCATGGCGAGCCGATCCGCCTGATGATTGAGCTGGAACAGAAAGAGCAGATCGTGCAGATGCTGGTGCACACACCGGGCGAAACCAACCGCAAGCTGCTGGTGGCATCGACTGCGGGCAAGGGCTTCATCGTCGATGAGGACGATGTGGTGGCGCAAACCCGTGGCGGCAAACAGATTCTGAATGTTGAAAAATCCCGCGCGCTGGCCTGCGAGGTGGTAGATGGCGATCATGTGGCCGTGATTGGCAGCAACCGCAAGCTGCTGGTGTTTCCGGTCGATCAGGTGCCGCCGATGAAGCGCGGGCAGGGCGTGACCTTGCAGAAATATAAAGGTGGCGAATTGGCCGACATTGCGGTCTTTACGCTCAAACAAGGGCTGGCATGGCGCGTGGGCGACCGCACGCGGCTGGAAGAAGATATGTCGCCGTGGCTGGGTACGCGCGCCGACGCTGGCCATTTACCGCCCGTTGGGTTCCCCCGCACCAATAAGTTCAAGTAATTCCAAGGTTAAGTAATTCTTAAACCTTCTGTTTTATGCTGAAGCCTTAATCCGCAAGGACGGAGGCGACGATATGGCACAGCAAGCACCCAAAGATCCCATGGCAGAGCTGATTGCGCTGCTGAAGGTCTATGGCAACCAATCCTATCACCCCGATGACGGCACGCTCACCATCTCAAAACTGGCGGTGCGTCAGGCCGAGGCGATCATAGACAAATTGTCTGGGGTTGGGTTTAGCGAAGGCCCGAACATGGAAATTCGCGGCAAGGGTACCCATGATACGACGATTGTCATCAGGGGCAGCTATATTGATGCATTGGCACGCCACATGGCATTTCCCGGCTTAAGGCAGGAAACGTGGAGAAGCGCGCCCGCACCGGCAGGGGGAGCAGATTTACCTACCACTAATCCGATTGAGCATTTGGCAAAGATAACGCATGAGCTGGGGATTACTTGGCAGCGCGGTACGGCGAGCTATCCTGTCGTACTCCATGTTGCAAACGATCAGGCTCCGGTCATTTCGGGTCTGCTGTCGCACCTGAAAATTGAGCACAAGGAAGAAGGGGAGCAGATTTATTTACAGAATGGCCCTGATATTCCGGCAGTATTGGAGGCGTTGGAGCGCGTCGGCCAGCCCGGGCTTCCCGATAGAAATAGGTCTGTATCTCCAAGCACCGTCATTGATGGGGTGGAAACATTTTCATCGCTGGCCATCAAGATCAATAGCATGAATCTGGCGGTTTCCGTCTGTGCAAACGGGACATTGACGCTCAATCCGAGTACGCCGCAACAGTTGCGTGAGCTTGAAGCGACGTTCGAAAAATCGGGATTGCACTATCATTTGGGTGATGTGGCCTCGCCACTGACAGGGGTAAGACCCGTTGTGATTGCCGATCGGGATCTGTCTTCCGCGCTCATGAATGCGGGGCTTAAAATGGATAATGTGTCTCGTCATATCGGATAAGATGGGGGGTAACGCGATGTCAAATACACCGGGCAAAGTAGTCAGTGGGGCAGTGGCGCAGACGGAGTATGTGATTCCGTTTCATGGTGTTTATTTTCCATGCGAATATGATGCATTAGGCCAGACATTCACCATCTACACGGCGCACGCCAATCAGTCGCGCATATTGAATCTGGCGCTCAATGAGCACAAAATCTATAGCTTTTCAGTCCATACCGACCCACCAGCTTCAGGCTTTGTATTTACCAACCCGGAGGAAATCACCACACTCACGAGGTTGATGGAAAAGCGCGCAGCAGGCAAGCAATCAGACGTTAGTCTCTGATCAGCCGCTCTTCGGGCAGGGTGACCGTGATGGTGACGCTGCGGTCAATTTTCGTTTTAATATCCAGACTCCCGCCATGCATGGCCACAATGAGTCGGCTGAGCGCCAACCCCAGCCCACGAGTGATGGGCATCATATCCTGTGAGGCGTCTTCTTCCGGTTCCAGCGGCAGGTTGCCGATATAGGACAGCTCATGCCGTGGTTCTTCTGGCTCAGGAATGGTATATTCCATGCGGATCACGCATTGCTGGCGATGGATGCCCATATAGACACGAATTGTATCGCTGGATTTGAGGTGGCTGGCGCTACCCATCAACAAATTCAGCAATAGCTGATTCAACCGGTCTTCATCGGCCAGCAGCGCAGGCAGTTTCGGCTCCACATTCTGAATGATTTCAATTTCTTCAAAGCGCGTGCGTTCATGCAGGATGCGGATACATTTCTGCAGCACGAAGGGCAGGTCAACCTTGGTAATCTTGAGCGACAGCAGGCCGCTTTCGGAGCGGGAGATAGACAGGATATCATTCAGCAGACCCTGTGCATCCAACACTTCGCGGTTCATACGTTTGAGCAGGCGCAGATAGTCGTCTTGTTCAATGGGGCCATATTGTTCTTCGCTCATGCAGGTGATGCCCTCAGCGATTTTGGAAATAGGCTCATGCAGCGACTCGCCCACTTCCTTGAAGAACTCCGCTTTAATGTGGTTGGAAAGCTCTGCGGACTGCTTGATATGCAGCAGCTCGCCATTTTTGGTACGCAGCTCCGATTCAATGCGTTTGCATTCGGCAATGAAGGCGCACAGGCGCTGGATTTCGACGGTTAATTGCTCAATCTCATCGGGACCTTCTTCAATCGCCAGCGAAGTGGTTTGCCCGCGCACAATGGCGGCGGTGCGCTCGGTCAGAGAAATAACCGGCTGGATGATACGGCGGCGCACGGTCCACAGAATCGAAATCAGGAACATGGTGATGATAAAAATTTGCAACAGGCGGGGGAAGAGAATTTTATTGACCTTGCTGGCCTGTAGCGTCGTATCGTAGCCTACGAAAATAATGTAGGGATATTGCGATGAGGTTTCGTAATACGAAAAGATGCGGTCGCGATTGAACAGGCTGCCTTGCGAATAAACCCCCTGAGGTTTCTTTGAGAAATCCAGAGTGGCCAGTTTTTTGACATCGAAATTAGTGCTGAAAAAATCGGGCGTTTCAGATTGTTCGGTCAGTAGCGTGAATGATTGGTTAGTAACGGCAAAGCTGATGCCATCCTGTTTGATCACGTTTTTGACTTCGGCATTAAACGCGCCGATATCCAGGCTGATCATCACGGCGCCTACGAATTTACCTTTATTATCAGTAAGGCCGATAGCAATTGGCATCACCCATTTTTCAGTCACGCGCCCCAGCACCGGCAGGCCGATTTTGATTTGCCATGGTGCAGTGATGGATTTTTTAACATAGTCGCGGTCAGAAACTGGTACGGGCTTTTCCAGAAATCCATTGCTCCCCAGCACAATCTGCTGGCTGGCATCAATCCAGAAAAACTGGCTGTTTTTGGGGTAATCGGTTTTAGAGAAAGAGGCGAAAAGCTGGGCGATGGTATCCTGATTGCCGACATCGGTGCCAATCTGGCGGGCGATGGATTCCAGCAGATAGGAAGCGCGTTCGATTTCGATAATCAACGCGCGGTCAATGCGCACGGCTTCGCTTTCCAGCTGCTTGATGACCGTGCGTGAATGTTCCTGATAGGTTTCGTAGCTCACCCAGATGGACACCAGAAACAGGATAAAGACGATCAACACCGACAGCATCGCAAAATCGCGATAAAGAGAGGGTTTGGTGTTAATGCCTAGCATGGCGATGACGTTCCTGTCGCTGCGGAGGTTGCGGTTACAGATTAGTCAGCTGAGTGGGCAAGTTCAACTGGTTATGTGCGCGTGTGCATGATTGGGCGAAGAAACGGCGTGCAGGTGCTGCGCCGCTGTCACCTGAGGCAGGGGAGTCTGATCGATGGTTTCGGCTTTTTCCTGCTCGATGGCTTTCTCTGGTGCCAGAACACTGACCCCCGCCACCGCAGCGGAGCGAACCGTGCTGGCGGGCTTATATTCTGCCACGGCCTCTGCCGGTGGGGGAAGCTGGATGTCTTCAGATGCTTTCAGGTCCGGTGGCAGCGTGGCCTCTTTGGGTTTGTGCATCAACGCGGCAGCGCTTTTGCTGAAGATATAGGTCAGCACGGCGGCCGTACCTGAGAGAATAATCTCTTCAGACCATAGTTGCTTCAGTTTATCGCCGTGGGGATGATTCTTGATGCTTTCTCCAAAGAATTTTTCCAGCACGCCACCGACTTTATCGGTGCCGTGCAATTTCAGCATAATAGGCACAGCCGCCATCACAATGATGGGGTGAGCGATTAGGCGGCCGGCAAACAGGCTGGTATAAGACTGCTTGGGTTGATTGTCGTAATATTCATCGAATGCTTGTTGCTGTTCTGGTGTTTTGGGACCTGTGTTGAAGATACCGTCCATTTTTTCGACAATGGCTTTCTTATTGTCTTCTAGCCACTTGGTAGGCAACAGCAGAATATAGCCGCCGGAACTCAAATAGAGCATCCGGTTCATATAGGGCGCCCAGTAATCAATCTGTTTCTGGTCGTTGGTTAGCGTGCCGATGCCTTTACGCCAGTAGCCTTCCGCACTTTCCATGGATTTTCTCAACCATGAATTGGGAATATTCTGCGCCTGATGGGTGAGGGCGACTGAAATCGCAGCATTAGCGGCATAGCCAAGCCCCAGATAGACAGAGGAATCGAACAGATATTCACCCCAGGTTTTACCGCTCGCGCGCTCTTTTTGTTCGGTCTCTATTCTCATACTAGGCGTGTCCTGTGCTGAGTTGGGAAGCATTTTGGTGAGCGACGGCGGTATCATAGGCCAGTTCGCGTGTTGAGATGCGGCGGGTTGGGCCTTCAGCAGGGGCAGGGCCGTCTTGAGTAATGTTTTTCACTTCTTTTTCGGTAGCAGCGGCGTCTGTGGCCGTAGCGCGATCCGTGCTGGTGCTTGCGGTTGCTTCCAACTTGCCTTTTGCCTCAGCGGCCTTGAGCTCCTGCTTCAATTCTTCGCCAAATACGTTGTTTTCTTTATTCGATTTGCCAAACAGGAACGAATAGGCGCGGTACGTATATTCATGCAGGAACGAGTAGAAGAAGGTCAGGCCAAAATCGAACCCAATTTTATTGTGAATGAAATCCCAGTCACTCACCATGGTTTTGCCGTCTTCAGCCAGCATTTTTTGATTCATGAGGCCTTTGGGGCGTATCCCTACACTTTCAGCCAGCCATTTGGTGGCATTGCCGATGGGGCTGTAGATATATTTATCCATGGGCTTGGGATGCTGCACGGTGACATACAGCAAGGGAGCCAGAGATACAAAGCGCGTTACCATGCCGCCGGTGAAATCCTTATCCGGTTCTTCGGCGATTTTGCGATAGGCATCGGCGAATTTCGGGTCATTCTCAATTACCTCTTTGCCGTAGATGCGTTCATCCAGCCCTTTGATGATGGCCAGTTTGTTCGCTTCCATGGCCATCACGGGCGGAATGCTGGTAAAGCCTCCCACCATGATGCTGGCGAATGCTGAGCCCCAGTTGGCGCCTTCCTTCAGCTTTTCCGGATCTTTGATGAAGGGGGCGAGCTGTTTCTCAAAGAAGTTATAGACCGGCTGCCCAAAATATTTCTGGCCGGAATGGGTGCGCACCGTCCAATAGGTGAAGGCAACGCCGGTAGTGGAATTAAACAGCCAGTCGATGCCGCGATAGGTCATCTCATAGAAAATACGTTCACCGGCGGAGATGAAGTGATCTTCCTTAATGCCGGTGGCTTCCTCGATGATCTCGAGGTTGGTTTTTTCTTCTATTTTGCCTTTTTTCTTTTCCATTTTCTCTCTTCATACAGACACATACGCGCAGATACAGCGTAGTATGCCTCACTATCATCCTAACACAGGGCAAAGGGCGATAATGTGAAGCTTTTATGAATTATTTATGGCTAAGGCGTTGTAAATATTAAGATTTGCCCGTTGATAAAAAGTAGTGGATGAGCCGCCGGCACGTAGATACAAAAAGGGCGACTCCGAAGAGTCGCCCTTTTCGCGTTGTTGAACAGGTTGTGAGTGAGAGGCTTAGAAGCCCATGCCACCCATACCGCCCATACCACCCATGCCACCAGCGTCACCGCCATGGCCATGTTTGTCTTCGTCCGGTTGGTCAGCCACCAGTGCTTCGGTGGTGATCATCAGGCCAGCCACAGAGGCCGCATCCTGCAGCGCAGTGCGAACCACTTTGGTTGGGTCGATGATGCCGGCTTTGATCATATCAACATATTCCAGCGTTTGTGCATCGAAACCTTGGTTGGTGTCTTTGCTTTCCAGCAATTTACCAGCCACCACGGCACCGTCCAGACCAGCATTTTCCACGATCTGGCGGATCGGAGCCTGCAGCGCACGACGCACGATGTTCACGCCTGCTTTTTCGTCTTCGTTCACGCATTGGATATCATCCAGTGCACGAGACGCATACAGCAAGGTGGTGCCGCCGCCAGGCACAATGCCTTCAGCTACCGCAGCGCGGGTTGCATGCAGTGCATCATCCACACGGTCTTTGCGCTCTTTCACTTCCACTTCCGTGGCACCGCCGACTTTGAGAACTGCCACGCCGCCAGACAATTTTGCCAGACGCTCCTGCAGTTTTTCTTTGTCATAATCAGAGGTGGTTTCTTCGATCTGGCTGCGGATTTGGTTGCAACGGCCTTCGATTTCTTTTTTATCGCCAGCGCCATCAACGATGGTCGTTTCTTCTTTCGAAATGACCACTTTTTTGGCTTTGCCCAGCATATCCAAGGTTACGCTTTCCAGACGAATGCCCAGATCTTCGCTGATCACTTCACCGGAGGTGAGAATCGCAATGTCCTGCAGCATCTGCTTGCGGCGATCGCCGAAGCCCGGAGCTTTCACGGCAGCCACTTTCAGTCCGCCACGCAGTTTATTTACTACGAGGGTTGCCAGCGCTTCGCCTTCCACATCTTCTGCCACAATCAGCAGCGGACGCTGAGACTGTACCACGGCTTCCAGCAGTGGCAGCATGGTTTGCAGGCCAGAGATTTTGTTTTCAACGAACAGGATGAATGGGTTGTCGAGTTCTACCGTCATTTTTTCTGAATTGGTGACGAAGTAAGGAGACAGATACCCGCGATCAAACTGCATCCCTTCTACGGTTTCCAGTTCGAAATCGAAGCCTTTGGCTTCTTCGACGGTGATGACGCCTTCTTTGCCTACTTTTTCCATGGCTTCAGCGATTTTCTCGCCGATTTCCTTGTCGCCATTGGCAGAAATGGTGCCCACTTGTGCGATTTCGTTTTTGCCTTTTACCGCTTTGGATTTTTCGCTGATGGCTTTCACCACTTTCTCAACGGCTTTGTCGATACCGCGTTTCAGATCCATCGGGTTCAGGCCAGCGGCAACCGCTTTCGAGCCTTCGCGGATGATGGCCTGAGCCAGCACGGTGGCGGTGGTGGTGCCATCACCAGCCAGATCGTTGGTGCGGCTTGCCACTTCACGCAGCATTTGAGCGCCCATGTTTTGGAATTTGTTGGGCAGAGAAATTTCCTTAGCAACGGTCACACCATCTTTGGTGATGCGCGGTGCGCCATAGGATTTCTCGATCACCACGTTGCGGCCTTTCGGGCCGAGCGTGACTTTTACCGCATTTGCCAGCAGGTCTGCGCCCAGCAGGATTTGCTCGCGGGCAGAGGTACCGAATTTCAGTTCTTTAGCAGCCATGTTAGTAATCTCCTTCTAACGTGATTGGGGTTACAAAGTGCTTACGCAACTTTCTTTTTAGATGCTTTTTTATCGATGATGCCGAACAGGTCGGTTTCTTTCATGATCACATATTCCTGACCTTCGATTTTCACTTCGGTGCCAGCCCATTTGCCAAACAGCACCAGATCACCTACCTGCACATCCATCGGCAGGGTTTGACCTTGATCGTTGCGTGCGCCTGGGCCTACCGCAACCACTTCACCCTGAATGGGTTTTTCTTTTGCCGTATCGGGGATAATAATGCCGCCAGCGGTTTTTTGATCTTCTTCAACGCGACGGATAAGTACACGATCTTGCAATGGACGAATCGTAGTCATAATCCACATTCCTTCTAACTGATTAACGTTTTACATGTAAGGCCGCGAATGTGCCGCAAATCTGCGGTTCTCGCAACACCCGCCTGCGATATAGGTGGCGATAGAGGTGGTGTCAAGGGCGAGGGGACAAAAAATCGATAAAAAAATAGCATTTCTGCGCTTTTGATTGGCATGGAGCAAGGGAGGCCAGGTGGCGTGCCGTGCTGTAATTGATTTTTTATTAAACTAATACAATGCATTGGATGTGTTTATTAAGGTAAAATATGAATCTGTTGCAGCTTGCGATGATCTGCATTGATTTGAGACGGCAGGGCGCGTATGTTGCCCCAAAATTTGAGTGAGGAAACGCTATGCGTATCGCGGCATCCGTGTTGACGGTTTGGTTGGTTACGATTCCGGCACTGGTTATGGCAGAAGATGAGCCGCTGAATCTATTGCAGAACGGGTCGTTTCATGGCGATGAAATCACCCCGCTGGGTGAGGATATTCCCGTCATTGCGCTGCATCAACAGAACGATCGTGCCACGCTGGAGAAAGAGGCTGTCAGCATTACCATCGAGCGCGATGAGGTGATGGATCTGCCGGACCAGAAAACCGGCAAGGCAGTCAAGCGTGTGCGTGGTGACCTTAACCGCGAACCGCTGGTGATGATTCATGCCTCTAATCTCAAGACGGGCGAGGTGCCGCAGGCCAAGCAATCGCTGGATTGTTTGAAACAGTTTCAGCAAGAAAAAGGCAATCTTCCAAGTGATATGGATTGGTCGCACATTCCACAGCACATTGATATGGCCCCATATAACTCCCGTCCCTGTGCGTTGAAGCTGGGCGATGCGCAATATCAGCTGCGCCTTGAATCCTCCAAACTGACCGACGGAGCCTATCCGGCGTATGTGGTGGATATGGTGGTGACACAAAATGGCGTGTCGCAAACCTTTGAGGGGGTGTCTGACATTTTGTTTGCGGGCGATCTGGACCGTGATGGCAAGCTCGATCTGCTGGTGGATCGTATCGACCACTATAATGTCTGGGTGCATAAGGTGCTGTTTTTATCCAGCTATGCCAAGTCGGGCGAGTTGATGCGTCGGGTTGGCTCGTTGCTTGGAGCGGGCTGCTAAACGCTGTGTCGTGGCGGCAAATTGCTTGCGGATAGCCCCGCATTTGCGCTTTTCAATTAGGGTGGCTCATTTATAGTGTCAGCCAATAATGTCAGAATAATAAGCGGAGGTCTTTCCATGAAATACGGGTTTTTCGCCCTGTTGATCGGTGCGGTTTCGGGGGCTTATGCCTGGGCATACGATGCGGGCAGGCCTGAATTGACAACGCAGATCGCCGCGTCTGAAGCGGCGCCCACGGCCACTCCTATTCCAGCGGCGGCTCCTGCTGAGGCGGCACCGTCTGCTCCCGCAACACCGCCTGCAGCGGATGTGGCTACCCCTGTGGTTTCTCCCGTGAGTGCGTCGGTTGATGCGGCACCGGCCCCTGCGCCGGCCGTTGTACCGGAGGCACCGGTGAATGGCAGCGCCGTGGCGGAGAATGCCGAGGCGGTTCCCGCTGAAACGCCAGTTGTTCTTGAGCCATTACCGGAACCCAGAGCACCGGAAGAGGACTATGTGCTGACGGCTGATTTGCTGGCGCATGACGGGTTGAAAGTGGGTTCGGCTACCAAGCTCACGATCAAGATGTCTTTCCCTAATCAGCGCAATGTGAAAGCACGCGACCTGTTGCTGATTCATGGCCGCCCGCTGCATGTGTATGCGGTGGATGAGTCTCTGACCGATTATCAGCATTTGCAGCCCAAAGCTGGCAAGGCGGGCAAATGGTATGTCAAATTCACCCCCAGGAAGTCCGGCTCTTACCGTCTGTTCGTGGATGCCGCGCCCATTAAAGGCAAGCGCCAGCTTATGCCGCTGGTTCTGGAACAGGCTGCCGACGTGCAGGACGCCATCGATAAAAGTGTGACCAGCAAAGTGGAGTCTGATGGCTATAATTACGCGCTGACATTTGATGAGCCATTGAAGGCCGATAGTGAAACGACCGGTCATATCACTATCACCGATAAATATGGCCGTCCGATCACCGATTTGGAACCGATGATGGGGTCGTTTGCGTATGTGGTGGGGGTCAGCGATGATCTGGAAACTATCACCCAGACGCAGCCCAAGGGCTCAGCGCCCAAAAAACGTAGCGAGCGTGGCGGGCCGGATATTGATTTCGCCATTGAACCCAAACGCATTGGCCATATGAAGCTGTTTGTGCATACCCGCGTGGGAGGTAAGGACCGCGTGGTCGCTATGGGCGTGGATGTCGCGCAGTAAGCGCGGCCAGCCGATCAAATGGATCGCTCGTCTCCCGCTCTGTCCGTTATCGTCGCTTGTTTTCATACCCATGAATGGGTGGTTCGGGCGGTTTCAAGCGCCTTGAAACAGACGGTGCTGCCTTTGGAAGTGCTACTGATCTCGGATGATCAGACAGATTATCTAAAAACACTGCATGAGGTTGGAGTGCCCCTTGACCGTGTGCGGCAATTTGACACAGGAACAGTAGGAGCCGGGTGTTATCAAACCAGAAAAATAGGGTTTGCTAACGCGCGAGGAGATTGTGTTACCCGACTGGATTGCGATGATTCATGGGATGAACGATATTTAGAATGTGCTTTGCCGATGGTAGGACAGCATGGTGCATGCTTGAGCCCTGTAAAAACGGTTGATCTGTCTGGTGAGAATGAAATTCGTGCAAATGGCTATCATGTATTGCCGCGTTATGCCGCGCGCCAGCATCTGGAAGTGAAGGAGTTTATCTGGCTTCCTTTTGGATGGAACACGATTTTCAGCCGTTCGTTAACCCGTGGCTTATGGGAAGCAGGGCTGAATACCGATCTGACTGTTGAAGCAGAGATTTTTGAGAAAATAGGATTCGTTCCGTTTCATCCGTTTCGCGGGTACCGTTATCACATTCGTCCCGGATCTATCTGTCATAATCCGCAGGCTCCCTATAATATCGCGCAGGAATATAGTGATTGGTTAAAACGCATAGAGCTAGGAGAGTCTTTTGGGCTTTCTGCAGCGTTGGTGGGTACGCTTCAGGAGATGTTGAGGCAGCGCATCGCATCCATTCAGCATTACTTAAAAGATTTAGAGCAGGGGGCCTTGCAATACACACCTCAGGTGGTGCTTGATATCCTGCTTTATCCGAATCGTTCATGATGATTGCTGTCCGCTTGTCGGATTCGCGAATCTGGTATAAAAGCAAGGGACAAAATGCAGGGGAGGTAAAGTGATGTGGAAACATCTGGTCATGGTATCGTTGATGCTGGTGGTGGCGTGTCAACCTTCTGCACCCAAGCCCGACTACAGCATGCCGCGCTATGATGTGTTTGGTAAAATCATGGTCAACGCGGCGCAGTTAAAAATCGTACAACAATATCAGTCTCCAGGAAAATGGCCCTTTGTTGAAGAACAGTTTCCGGTGTCGTTGTCCAGCGCGGTGACGCAGTGGATCAATGATCGCGTGCAACCGGCAGGCACGGAAGGGATCATCGTTTTCACCATCACGGATGCGCATGTGAGAGAAGAAAAGCTGCATACGGCCACGGGCTTGCGCGGCGTATTTACCAAAGAACAGGTGGCGCGCTATGGTGCAAGGTTGATGGTGCGTGCGGATTTGCAGTCTACCAGCATGGGGCGCGAAGCCAGTGCTGAGGTAACCGTAACGGCTAGCAAAACCCTGACCGAAGGCGACTCGGACAAACAGCTGTTTCACGCGATGATGAAAGAAATGATGGAAAAGTTTAATCCGAACATGGAAGCGCAGTTGAATCACCGCTTCCGGCCATAGTGGCGAGGGGAGGATTACCCCTTTTGTCCGTATTTCTGTCCCGTTTCGATATAGTAGCCGACTTTAGCCAGATCGATCATGAGGGTAGATACCCGTTCGATATTGCGGATCACGAAGTGTAAATCCGAATTATCGCCCGCTGCCAGCCCTTCCGGTGACATCGTGTGCAGCACGGCCAGCGCCTGTTTATATACGGTGGAGGCTTCGCGGCGTATTTCGAACACGCGGGACATGCCTTCGCTGCTATAGGCGGCGAGCAGTGGCGGGGTTTCCTCTAATGATTTTCTGACCACCTGCGTGAGCTGCTGCAGTGGGGCGTAGGCGGCAGTGGGCATTGGCCCAGCCAGCCGACAGCGGCGCTTGATGCTGTTTTTGATGTTATCGGCCACGCGCTCATAGATGTAGGCGACCTTGAGCATGCTGACGATGTAGCGTAGTTCTTCCCCCATGGGTGCATAGTCGGCAATCAGCCGTGAGGCAAGGGTATTAACCTCGATTTCATTGGCATTAACCGCCGCATCAATGGCTTTGGCGCCATCATATCCCTTATCGGGTGTATCCATCACCGCCGCGAAATAATCCAGCAGCTCAAAACATTGATTGAGCATGGTTGCAAGCAGCGCTTCGAGTTCGGCGGCGCCCTCATCCAGTCCGGAAAAGGCATGGCGTTCAAATTTTGGCATGAGTTTCTGCACTCCTGTTTCCGTGCTGAGTATAGCATAACAGGCGCAGATGCAAACGGATTAGATGGTTTGGGAAGTGGCTAGTGAATGGCTTTGCTGGTAGCACCTGCCACCACACCGCCTGCTTCTATGGCTCGTGCTCTTTTGTCCGGCTCATCGCCTTGTGGGGTGGGGGCACGGTCGCGGGCGCGTTGTGCCATGGTGTGACCGACCTGTATGTCCAGCATTTGCACGGCTTCTGCCACTCTTACCGGATCGCTGATGAATTGTTGAAAGCGCTGGGCCTGATCTTCGCGTGTAAACAGATATGCCACGCCAATAAATTGATTATCCTCTGTGTATTGCGCCTGAATGTCAGGCGCTTGGATATTGGCCATCAGGCAGGCCTCAACAATCACCTGATCGGTTGGGCTGAGTGTATGGTGCCGATAGCGCACTTTGTCAGGGTCATAAGTGTCGGGTGCATTAGCGTCGCGTGCGACGAAATAGCAGTAGGGATTACCACCTTTATCCTTGGTGGTAATAATCTGGTTGTGACTCAAGCGCTCAAACCAGTCGATGTCTACGGCGTGTCCCAGCTGTTCGTGAAGGATTTGGCGGTCTTGATCCAGATTTTGCAGGAACAGTTGAAAGAACGCATCGCTGGATACGGCGGCTTTGTGTTCTCTGGCCGCGGTTAAGCTATCAAAGCTGGCCAGCTCAGCCTTGACAGCGGGTAGTGAATCGCTGTTTTTGAAGCTGCAGGTGACAATGCGCGGTTCCGGTATGTGCAGTTCACGCAGGGTCTTCAAGAACACCCGATCGATGAGTCGCGTGCTCAGGTCTTCCAGATTTTCTTCTATGCTGCTTTGGGCCACATAGCTGCTTTTAATGGCACCCAGGGCAGGCGGTAATTCCTGACGTGGAGAGAAGAATCCAAAATAATTGAAGGGTCGGGTAATGCCGGCTTTTCCATCAACGGGGATTTGTACGGTCACCAGTGGCGAGGTTTCCAAATGGTTCAGATAGCGTGAGAAATCTCTGCGAAGCTCCAGTTCATATTCGTGCATGGGCTGGGTGCGTGCCGCATCCTTGTCCGCAACAATCATTTGTCCTGGATAGGCATCGCGAATGGATGTGGTAAAAGGGCTCCAACGTGGTGTTTGGCGTGTTCCTGATGACATGTCTTACAATGCTCCCGTTCATTCGTTGTAACATAGGAGACGGCGAAGAAGTGTGAAGAATCGGTGATATTTTGCCCCAACTATTTCACAAAAGCTTCATTTTCCAGTAGCTTCTGTGTGCTAGACTATAGCGTATGACACGGGATGCTAATTTGGTGCATTTGCATGAAGGGGCCAGCTTTCGCGGATTGGGCGAATTGCTCGATCATTGCCTGAAATTTTATGACACCATTCGCGATTCGGATGAAAAGGCCGATATGGTGAATGCCATGAGCTCAACTATTGGGCGGCACGGCAATGGCCGCACCATGCGGCGGCTGAGTAACGCAAGCATTATACCAAGCGACATCGGACATACGGCACTCACGGAAGCGATTCACGGCACGTTTCGCAGCCGGGCAACGCTGGCCAACCGCGTGTTGCTGCTTGAATCGGGAGATTTTCACCGGCAGCTCTCAGGTATTGAGGTTGCGGTAACGCCGGGGAGTATGTATTGGCAAGAGGGGTTTGGCAAATTGCTGGAAACCTATCGTCTGTTGCAGGCAAAGAATCGTCGGTTGGAGCAGGCGGGGCATCCGGATAAAGCCACTGCGAGCCTGCTTGCCACACAGATAGACAAGCTGGAAACCATTGAGCGGGAAGCATCACAGCAACCACCCATCATGGCGAATATGGGGCAGTTATGGGACATTTTTCGGGATGCACGGCAAGTGTTTCAGCGCGTGGGAACGGATGCGCGTCCTAAAGAGGGTACGTTACAAAGCTATAATGAACTTGCAAAAACAATCGGTACGGCGATGGAGCCGTTATATGATAATCTCATGCGCGGTCTGGAGCGGATATCCGAGCTGAATCTGTCCCTGAAGCATGGGGCGCAAACCATTCATATCCAGATTCCCAATGACATCTCCAATCCCATCCATAGCGAGCATAATTATGCGCAGGTGCTGATTGGGCTGTTGTCGGGGCGTGGCTTGCTGGATGTAAAGAAGCTGCCGCCAAATGTAGCAGCACAGATGCAGGCAATGGGCCAGACCACCGTGATTGTCGAGCAGTGGGAGAGCCTGATTAGGGTCATCCGTCATGCGCTGGAGCAGCAGGGAGTTAAAGGGGAGGCGTTGCAGTCCATTCTGGCGCAGAATGGTCTGGGGGCATCGCGCGATGATATGGAAGTGATACGCAAGGCGTGCCGTAACAGTGCTCAGGAAATGGCGTTTCTGGAGCGGTTTGGTCTCACAGCCCTACAGAATAATGAAATACAGCGCCATTTTCACGATGCAGTGCAGGAGGTGCGTGCCTATGCGGGTATTGCAGATAATGAAGCGGATTCATTGGCCAGCACACGGGCGCAGGTGGCGTTTTTATGTCGGGTTATCTTCAACAAAAGCAGGAAACTGGCAAAAGATACGGATGCGGCCCCCGGTCAGGAAGGTGTAGACCGGACGACGCGCGTTAGCCGTGAGTTAGAGGCGCTCAATGATTATTATGTGCGTTTCACGGAGGAAGTGGGAGCCAATCGGCCAGGGACAGTGATGATCGATCGGCCAGAAAAACCGTGGCTGGTTTCGCAGGAGGAAATGCCGGTTATGCAAGCCGCAATCACGGCGGCTTATGCGGCGGCGGATGAACTGGCGCAGGTACCGGATAAGACTGGCATTGGTTGCGCGCGCCGCGCGGGTGATCTGCGCGGAATTATCGCGCTGCTGGAAGAGAGCGTGACGGCGAACCGCAATCTGGCGCATGAGCGGCAGGCGCGGGGTACTGCCGTCGCATAGACACTCAAGTGATAGCGCAGGCAATAAAAAAGGCGGGGTGTTGGCCCCGCCTTTTTGGTTTGGGTCGATTTCCAGTTCTTATGATACGAACTGGAAGTCGGTGAAGTTGAATACGTAGCCAGCTTGCATGGTGCCCAGCAAGACTGCCGTACTGCCACCGTTGGCATCCGCATCGTAGAACAATTCACGATCCGTGGTGTCATACAGCAGGTAGGCCGAAGCGCTGCTGGATGAGCTGGCTGTGGTGAAGCTGCCCAGCAGGATCTCGCCCACTTGGAATGCGGTGTTCACCACTTTAGAACCGAACGCAAAGCCTTCTGATTGATCCAGCTGCACCTTATCAACGCCGTTACCGCCGCCGGTGCTGAAGTCTTGAATGGCCATGCTGCTGCCCGTAGCGCTGGTGAAGCGGAACACGTCATCGCCGGTGCCGCCGGTTGCCTGACCACCGCCCGTGCCGAAAATCAGCAGGTCGTTATCGGCGCCGCCGACGAGCGTATCGTCGTTTGCACCACCATCAAGCGTATCATCGCCTGCTTCGCCGGACAGAGAATCCGTACCGCTGCCACCAGAGATGCTATCATTACCAGCACCTGCTGCAACCGTATCTGCTCCCGTACCGCCGATTACGGTGTCAGCACCAGATGAACCGGTCACGTTACCATCCGTACCATCTTTGATGGCGATACGGTTGGTGGTGCCGTTCAGCGTGAACACGGCATCGCCGTTTGCGGTGTCGGATACGTAGATCGTACGATCTGAATCCAGCGCGTTGGTGTCGATGGTGACCAGCGGACCTTCATCCTGACCATTCAGGTCGAGCGTCAGCGAGTTGCCAGCGCCAATGAAGGTATCGGCATTGTTACCAAACACCAGTGAGGAGGTTTGACCGTTGGTCATGGTATCCAGCTTCAGGGTTTCAAGGTTACCTGCCACCGTGCCCAGCGCGTCGTTGAGGTCGGCACCGTTAGCGCCTGCCTCTGTGACGATCATCACGTCTGCCGTGCCTGCACCGAAGTTGAAGCGGTCGGTAGAAGCAATCAGGTTGTCTGCAATGGTCCAGGTGTCATTGGCCGTGCCGCTACCGGTGATGGTATCGTTACCACCAGAAGCAGAGATGAGCACCGTGCTGCCATCGACAAAGGTGACGATGTTGGTGCCTGCGCCATCAATGGTCACGTTACCGCCACCAACCACAGAAACCGTGCCATCTGCTACGCGCAGAGATGACAGGTCGTGGCTGTTGGTGTCGATGATCAAGGTGCCGCCAGCCAATGCGGTGACATCGCCCGCGCCGAAGATCAGCTGGGTGTTGGTCGCGTTGTTCAGCTCCAAGCGGTCAATACCAGACTTATTCGCCCAGTCAGCGCTTTGAACGTTTGCGGCATCGGTGATGGTCAATACGTCGGTACCAGTACCACCCGAAATGGTTGCTGCTGCTGCCAGTACGTTATCATCCGCAGAGACACTGTCGTTACCATTGTTCAGCGTGACGCTGGTGGTAGCGGCAGTACCGGCGGTGATATCGACGGAATCAGCACCCGTGCCACCCACAACGGTACCTGCTGCACCTGCCAGAGTGACAGTGCCGCCGGTGTAAGCCGTCAGGATACCCTCGATTTCATTGCCAGCACCCCAAGCCGTGCTTGCGGTGTGAGCAATCGTGCCGGAAATATCTGCCAGCGTCAGCGCATCACCGTTAGCGAGCGTGATGGTGCCAGTGCTGAGCACGGTCACATCGCCTGCGGTGTTGGAGCTGTCAAGAGCCAGCGTGCCGTCATTGACGATGAAGTCAATTTCAGACGCGCCGTCTACGGTGACACTAGCAGCCACATCGCCTGCGGTTGCAACGACGCCGGTGAAGGCAATAAATTCTACCGTTGCAACGTTTGTCAGATCCGTAGCACCCGTCATGTCGAGTGATACGGTGGTGTCTGTTTTCACGATGATCGCATCTGCTGTGCCGCCATCACCCGCCAGTGAATCTGCGGTGGTGATGTCGTCAGCTTCGGTGAAGACAAAGCGGTCTTGTCCAGCGCCACCAGCAATACTTGCAGCGGCATCGATTACGACAACGCGGTCAGCGCTCGAATCCAGAGTGACCACACCTTCAACGATTTTCACATCTTTGGTCTGAGATACCGCAGAAGTGTCAATCGCAATGGTACGAGTGGTGGTACTGCCGGTGATGGACAGGCCAGCCGATGCATCCACAAACGCGTTGCTCAGGGTGATATCGCTGCCATCTGCCAGGAAGGACAGATTTTCGAAGCCAGTCACGTTGGTAACGGTTGCCAGATCCAGCGTGGTTGCATCATCGAACGCCAGTGTATCCGTGCCGGTTGCGCCACCGCTGATGGTGTCTGCAGCCGTCAGGTGACCGTTGGCCGTGATGATGGTATCGCCGCCGCCAGCAAAGCCGGTGATGCTTTGATCCACACCCGTTGAGGTTTTCACTTTGGTGGCTGCCGCAGAAAGCGTGACCGCCCCTGCGCCGCCAATCACTACGCGCATTGCGGTAGAAGTGACGTTGCTCGCATCCAGGGATACCGTAGCGGTGCCATTGTTGATGGTCAGCACGTCTGCGGTGCCACCGTTAGCGGCATCTACGAATGCGTCAGTCAATGCGATGGTGTTAGCAGAGCCAGCCAGCAGGGTAATGGTTTCAATACCTGACTTGTTGCTCAGTTCGCCGCCAGTGATGGTCACTGCATCGAGGAATTCCAGCACGTCAGTACCGGTGCCACCGCCCGTAATCGAGTCGTTTGCATCGAAGCTCGCATTCGTAGCCACGATGGTATCTGACCCGGTGCCACCCAGAATGGTCACATTGCGGGCTGAAGCGCCAGAATCATCGATCACCACGCGGTTAGCGGCGTTGGCCAGTGATACGGCCGCGTTGGTATCGATCACCACATCCCCTTCCGCTGATGAGACATCAGAGGTGTTGAGCAGGTAGATCGTGCCACCGCCAGTGGTGCGCAGGAACAGGTTGGTTCCGGTTGCGCTGGTGACCAGATCATCGGAGATGACGAGTGTATCAGTACCGGTAATGCGGTCTGAATCGAAGGTCAATGCTTCGAACCCAGAAACTGCAGTGATGGTACCCACGAAATCCACGTTACCGTTGCTGCCGGTGATGGACAGAACGTCCGTACCGGTGCCGCCGGTGAGGCTATCTGCCCCAGTCAGCTGGTTATCTTGAACGATGAAGGTATCGTTACCGCTGTTACCGGTGATGGTGTTGTTGCCATCGCCCAGTGTGATGGTAGAGTTTTTGCTTGCAGCAATCGCCACACCCTGATGGTTGACACCATTGGCCATGGTTGCCGTCAAGGATGCACCGGCTGAGTTGGTCAGAGTGACCGTGCCCGTGACACCGGTGGTCGTCAGAACGTCAAGATCAACCGTATTCAGATCCACAGTGACAGCATTGCTTTGCGATGAGGTCACAAACGCATCATTAAGTACCAGAGAGTATGCGTTGGCGTTACCGGTGGTGCCGATAACCAATTTAATGGTTTCGAATCCGCTGACACCGCCGTTTGCACCAGAACCATCCAGCACGCCGGCTGCAATGGTTGAACCATCATCATCGCCATCCTGAATGACCAGCACGTCGGTGCCAGTGCCACCGCCGACGATAGAGTCAGCAGCAGTCAGTTCGCTCTCGTCGCTGGCCACGATAGTATCGTTACCAGTGCCGCCCGTTACTTCATCAGTACTGCCATCCGCCAGTGTGATCTGGCTGTTGAAGCCAGCGTCAGTGATGATGTTGATGTTATTGGTACCGGTCAGCGTGATGGTGTTGCTGCCATCGCCCGTGAGGGTGACGGTGCGTGCACCAGTCAGATTGTCGGTATCCAGATTCAGGTTTTTGTTGTTCAGGTCGAGGGTGACGTAATCACCGGTTGCTGAATCAACAAAGGCATTCAGCAGCGTAACGGTTGCTGTGGTTGCGCCACCCACCGTATCAAAGGTGATGTTTTCGATCTCTTTGGTGTTCGTGCCATCCAGATCCGTACCATCCAGCGTAAAGCCTGCTGCACCCGTATCCTTGATTACCAGCGTGTCTGTGCCAACGCCGCCGGCGAGGCTAACGCCTGCACCATGGAAGTCAGGATCATTGAAGGTGAACTGATCGTCAAAACCGGTGCCCGTAATGCTCAGGATGCTGCCACCACCCGTGAGTGACACCGCACCGGTCATGCCGGTCAGATCCAGTGCTTCCACGTTGGTCACGTTGGTCAGGACAATGGCGCCGGCCCCCGTGATCTGCAGCGTATCCACGGTCACATCCGCGCCACCATCGATGGTGTCGGCAGAGGAAAGCTGAGAGGCTGCATAGACGAAGGTATCATCGCCGGTACCGCCGGTGATGTTGAAGTTATTGGTGCCCACGGTGACGGTATTGGTACCATTTGCCAGCGTCAGGTTGTCTACGTCAGACACGTTGGTCGTGTTGATGGTCGTAGAAGCCGTATTCAGCTGGATGGTATCCGTGCCACCATTACCGTTGATCACATCGTTTGCAGTCAATGCGTTACCAGCATAAATCAGGGTATCGTTGCCCGTGCCGCCGGTGATTGCAAAGTCGCTGGTGCCCACGGTGACGCTATTGGTGCCGTTGAACAGGGTCAGCGTATCGAAGTTGGTCATGTTTGACACATCGATCAGGAGGCCAGCAGAAGACAGCTGGATCGCATCCGTACCGGTGACGCCGTTTGCTACGTCGGCAGAGGTCAGGTTTGCTGCAGCGTAGATCAAGGTGTCGTTGCCGCCTGTTGAACCGGTGATATTGAAGTTGGTCGCGCCAACCGTCAGCGTGGTGCCAGCAGCCAGAACGATGCTGTCAACATCGGAGATGTTTGTCGCATCTGCTGTGCCGCCGCCCGTAATGCTTACGGTATCGGTACCGCCGTTACCATTGACCACATCAGAAGTGCTCAGGTTAGACGCAGCGTAGATCAACGTATCGTTGTTCGTGCCGCCGGTGATGTTGAAGTTGTTGGTACCTACAGTCACCGTATTTGCGCCGCCAGAAGACAGGGTCAGCGTATCCATGTTGCTGATGTTGGTCAGGTCGATGGACGCTCCGTTGCTGCTGAGGATCAGCGCATCGTTACCCGCGCTACCACCGCTGATGGTATCCGCAGAGGTCATGTTGGCCGCAGTGTAGGTGAACTGATCATCGCCAGAAGAACCGGTGATGTCGAAGTTGGTGGCGTTGCCGGTCACGGTCGTTGCCGCCGCCAGCGTCACTTTTTCGACGTTGCTGACGTTCGTCAAGGTGGCGCCGAAGTCAATCGTGCCGCCGCCGGTGATGTTCAGCGTATCACCCGTAGAGTGGGTGTTGCCGTCTACGGTATCGGCAGAAGACAGGTCGGCCAGAGCATAGCTGAACACATCGTCGCCGGTGCCGCCGGTGATGTTGAAGTTGTTGGTGCCGACCGTTACGGTGTTGGTGCCGTTTGCCAGCGTCAGGTTGTCAACGTCAGATACGTTGGTGACGTTGATGGAGGTGCCGGCAGAAGACAGCGCAATCGTGTCCGTGCCACCGTTACCATTGATGGTATCGGCAGAGGTCAGGTTCGCTGCGGCATAATTCAGCGTATCGTTGCCAGAACCGCCGGTGATGTTGAAGTTGTTGGTACCCACGGTCACGGTGTTGGTGCCGTTGAACAGGGTCAGGTTATCAACGTCAGACACACTGGTCGTGTCGATGGAGGTGCCGGCAGAAGACAGCGCAATCGTGTCCGTGCCACCGTTACCATTGATGGTATCGGCAGAGGTCAGGTTCGCTGCGGC
>Ga0214923_10003057_pt1 | contig 21391 bp, 13 predicted proteins | sample LL1510_MetaG_FD_177993 | JGI IMG/M metagenome (GOLD analysis project Ga0214923, IMG submission 177993) | Freshwater microbial communities from Lake Lanier, Atlanta, Georgia, United States - LL-1510 | ecosystem: Environmental > Aquatic > Freshwater > Lake | place: USA: Georgia | collected...
AAAAAGTTGCACGGACGCATTCCTTGGCGAGGGCATTCAAGACTTCAGCTGTTGGGGCGGCTGGACCGTCGTCAAAGGTAAGGACAACCTCATGGTCTGCAAGTTCAAGGGTTTGGGGGTAGCTTTGGAGCCCAACAGCAGTCCCACTGGCGTTATTAATTGTCATTAGCCGAGAAACGCCAAGGGTTTCTGAGCTACATTCCGCATGCGCAGTCGCTGCGCCAAGGGCAAAAGAGAAAAAAACATAATTGAATAAGGATGAAAGTTTCAACATTGCCCTATTGCCAGTTTGCTTCCGCGCATTTGCGGGTTATGAGCCAGGAGCTCTTATAGCGCGGATTCGACTATGGCGCTCGATCAGGAAGAAAAAACGTCCGGCGCGGAGCATTTCCGTGAGGAGGGCGGGGGCCCAGACGCTGACTTCGTGTTTGAAGTCGAGGCGGCTGTCGCGCTGGGTAATTCTCAGCGCGTGCACGAACTTGTCGAAAATCTCCATGAAGCAGACCTTGGCGCATTAATTGAGTCTTTGAGCCATGAGGCTCGACCAAAGCTCGTCGAACTGATGGGCGCTGACTTCGATTTCACAGCTCTGATGGAAATCGGAGACACGACTCGCGAGGATATTCTCGAAGAATTGCCTGTTGAGACGCTAGTCGAAGGCATGCGCGATCTAGAGAGCGATGACGCAGTCGCGTTATTGGAGACGCTAGAGCCAGAAGACCAGGCGGAAGTTCTTCAAGCATTACCTGCGCAAGAGCGTACCGTTTTGCGTCGTTCTTTGGATTATCCAGAGGACTCTGCAGGACGTTTGATGCAGACAACTTTAGTTGTCGCGCCTCCCTTCTGGACAGCAGGAAAGGTACTCGATTTTTTTCGAGAAACTGAAGCGGATAATCTGCCAGATAGCTTCTTTGAAGTTTTTGTCGTTGACCCTGCGCATCACCTTTTAGGCACAGTATTTCTAGACGCCTTGGTCCGCGCAAAACCATCCGCAAGACTTGATGAGATTATGCAGGCGGATCGTCGTCGGGTAAAAGCGACTGAAGATGGCGCTGAAGCTGCCCGGTTGTTCGAACGCTATAATCTGGTCTCGGTTCCCGTCGTAGATGAAGCGGATCGGCTGGTTGGCGTTCTAACGATTGATGATATCGTTGACGTTATTCAGGAGCAGGCATCCGAGGAAATTCTTGCATTGGGCGGCGTTAATCCTGAAGAGGAATTAACGGATAGTTTTTGGTGGATCGCGCGGAGTCGGTTCAGCTGGTTGTTTGTGAATATGATGACGGCTTTTATTACCTCATCAGTACTTAAGGCTTTTCAGTCAGAATTAGAGCAGATGGTCGCTTTGGCGGTGCTTGGACCCATCGTGGCTGGTCAGGGCGGCAATTCAGCGACACAAACCATGACAGTCGCCGTGCGCGCGCTGGCGACGCGAGAACTGACGCGCGCCAATGCGCTGAGAATCGTTTTACGTGAATTGGCGATAGGGGCGGTTAATGGCGCAGCCTTTGGTCTTGTAACAGGGATAGTTGCGGCTAATTGGTTCCAAAATGTTGGATTGGGCCCGGTTATGGCCCTGGCGATGTTCACCAATCTTGTAGCGGGCGCATTTGGGGGTATTGTTGTTCCTTTGGTGGCGGATAAGCTCGAATTTGATCCAGCCGTGGCCTCGGGGCCTTTTGTCACCACGATTACGGATGTGGTTGGCTATGGCGCTTTTTTAACAATTGCCACCCTATGGTTTCATCTCCACTAAACTTATTTAGCGCGTTAACGCTCCGTTACCGGATTTGAGGATAATTGACTGTATGCGCTCGTTATCAACTCCCCCTCGTTTCCTTTTTTCCGCCAGTTTCATCCTTGGCGCTGTGTCTTTATTAAGCGCTTGCGGCGGTGGTCTGGATCCAAGCTATAGTCGCGGGCATAAGTTCGCCACCAGCGCGCCGCTCACCAATACGAAAAAAGATCCGAGTTTTCTCGCCTATGCCGTTCCGGAAACGGAACTGCATAAATTTCCAGCGACCCGTTCTGCTGAATTTCCGGTGCATGGCATCGACGTTTCAAAATATCAAGGCGATATTGATTGGGGTCAGGTGAAGGACTCAGGCGTTGCGTTTGCTTTTATCAAGGCGACGGAAGGCGGCGACCGCACAGATTCTAAGTTTCAATATAATTGGGCGGCGGCGAAAGCGGCTGGGGTGCCGCGCGGCGCTTATCACTTTGTCTATTGGTGCCGTCCGCCGCATGAAGAAATTGGTAATTTTATCGCCAATGTCCCTGTTGACTCTGAAGCCTTGCCGCCAGTGCTTGATGTTGAGGCGACGCCTGAGTCGAAGAGCTGTAAACGTACGCTCTATCGCGATGAGGCCTTGAGAGATATGCGCGCTATGTTGGAGCAGATGGAGCGCCATTATGGTAAGCGGCCAATTATTTATTCCTCAGTGGATTTTTATCAGGCGATCCTTCATTCGGATGCTTTATCTGAATATCCAATTTGGGTGCGCTCGACGAAATATCACCCGCAGGTGCGCTATGGCGACCGTCGATGGACTTTTTGGCAATATCGTTCGGATGGGCGCATCGCGGGTATTGGCAATGCAGTTGATCAAAACACCTTCAATGGCTCTCAAAACGAGTGGCAACGCTGGCTGGCGTCTCAAACTGGGTTGAGCGCCGCCCCTGTTCAAGCGGCAAAGCATCTTGATGATCGCGGATCAAAACAATTGATTGAAGAAGATCCGGCGATGTTGCCTGCCGCCGACCAGACCAACAGCTCTCGCTGAACGCGTCCAGGACGGTGGTAGGGGTAGTCAGCCGCCTTGAATTGGTGTAATTGCCCGCATCAAGAAATTTTCGCAGGCGGCGCGCTTGGCGTCTCCCAATGCGCTGGAGTGAGATAAATGGCTGTTCCAAAAAGAAAAACCTCGCCGATGAAGCGAGGCTTCCGCCGTTCGGCGGATGCGCTTAAAGCCCCGACCTATGTCGAGGATAAGGATTCTGGAGAACTGCGGCGACCACATCATGTGGATCTTAAGACCGGAATGTACCGCGGTCGTCAGGTCCTTAAGATTAAGTCGACCGAAGAATAAGATCTCAGAAAAAACGGCCCCTAGGGGCCGTTTTTTTTCACCGTTTTTTCTGCGCCGCGGCCAGGATTGGCAAGAGAAGCGCGCGCGGCGTTAATCTGGCGAAAAAGACCAGAAATTTATTCACGACGCCGGGAATAACTATCGTCTTACCCGACATTAAACCGCCGTAGCCTTGTTGAGCGACGTCTCGCGATGACAGCATGGCTGGTTTCATCGCCCCCATTGGACCAGAGAAATCAAAGCCAGCGCGCGCTTGGAAACCTGTTGCGACAGGGCCTGGACATAGGCAGGAAACTCTCACGCCAAGGGAGTTGAGTTCTTCTGCAAGGGCTTCAGTAAAAGACCGCACATAAGCTTTCGTGGCATAATAAATTGCAAAGCCAGGTCCTGGCATGAAGGCGGCGACGGACGCGACATTTAATATGCCCCCCTTATTCAAGATAAGCTGCGGTAGAAACTCTAGCGTTAAAGCCGTAAGCGCTTCGCAATTAAGTCTGATAATATCGAGTTGTTCTTCGGCGTTAAGTTCAGCAACGCGTCCGATCAAACCAAAGCCGGCGTTATTGATAAGATATTGAATGCTCAGTCCGGCTGTATTGAGTTGTGTGACAAGGAGCTTGGCGGCGTCTGGCTTGATGAGGTCAAGTGCGATCACAAGAGGCGCTTTACCGCTCGTTGTTTTAATTTGATCGGCTAAGGCTTGCAGCTTATCTTGTCTTCTCGCCACAAGTACAAGTTCATGGCCATTTTCGGCAAAAACATGAGCAAGCTCTGCGCCAATGCCATCGGACGCTCCGGTGATCAGCGTTACAGCGCGGTATTGTCTTTCAAGACCCATATTCAGAATTCCTCAAATGACTATTGGTCTTCTGACGATTGAGCGTTGAGGCTCTCGCGTACTAGGCGTCTCAATTCAACGCGATCGCGAGTAGAGACGCCGAGTAATTCGGCAACGCGCCAGACAACATTTTCTTCAAATTCATGCACGGCGCCATCGGCATGCGCCATATCCCATAACATGCCGACAACTTGAATGCGTCCATCTGCGTCAAGTCGACGTTTCAGCACGCTGGTAAAGCGGTAAAGATCGACTGCCTCGCTTTCGCTTTCCTGTGCGGCGATAATCAGCATGCTGGCTTGTGCTGGCGTGAGGCCAAAACGCGCTTCAACAAGTTGTTGGATCCTGTGTCGTTCCTGTTGATCAAAATCGCCATCAATCGATGCGATATGTACAAGCAAGGCCGCCGCTGCAAGCTGATAATCAGCAATATCAATGGGTTTTTCCCGCTGACTCTCGCCGGTGAGTTCGTCGATGAAGTTTTTTAACGCATCCAGCATTTCAAGAGACCTCGGCGTCATAAATGATTTGAGGAGGCGTTTATAGAGCAGGGCGTAGAGGTTGGATAGTTGCAAGCTTCTAAGGAGATAGCGTTAGGAGCGATAATTTTGTGATGAATTATGGCTTAGGCTAATGAGCTTGGGTGCGACTTAAATCAGCAATGTTGATTTTATATTCCGGCGAAGAGCGATCTTATTTGACTGCGTCCATTGCTTGTTTAATTTTTTTGTGCGCGCAGCTTAAAGCTGCTTTGATCGTCCGGGCTTTTAGATAATTGATTTCTGTTGAATTCTTAAAAAAGGCTTTTCTTTAAAGTCCCAACTATTTGTCATCCTTTTGGCGCTGAGGGCGCATGCGGGGGCGCAGGATAAACGTCTGCTGGATGAAATAAGAGCTAAGCGGGGTAGACCGGCTTGTGTGCTTCCTAGGGGCCGAAAATTATTCTCCAAATGACCCGCAATAAAGATATAAAGATTTGTTTATATCTTTATTGCCTTCGGGAGAATGTTTTGTTACAGAGAGCGCCCATGCTGGTTAGGGCTAACCGCCTTAAGGCGTGAAGATACGCCAGAATTAATTGCATCCTGCTGTTTTAAAAATGTTTTCTTTACAGCGGGCATGCGGGGACGCCGAACCGTCGGCAAAAGCAGAGGAAAAGAATGACCGCTCATTTCAATGATTATGCCGTAACTGATATTGCGCTAGCGGATTGGGGACGTAAGGAAATCGCCATCGCCGAGACGGAAATGCCTGGCCTCATGGCCACACGCGCTGAATATGGCGCCGCCCAGCCGTTGAAGGGCGCGCGCGTTGCGGGTTCGCTGCATATGACGATCCAAACGGCGGTATTGATTGAAACGCTAAAGGCTTTAGGCGCTGACGTGCGTTGGGCGTCTTGCAATATTTATTCAACGCAAGACCATGCCGCGGCGGCGATCGCTGCAACCGGAACGCCTGTTTTCGCTAAAAAAGGCGAAAGCTTGGAAGATTATTGGGACTATACGCATAAAATATTTGAATGGAGCGATGGCGGTTGCCCAAACATGATCCTGGATGACGGCGGCGATGCGACTTTGCTAATTCATCTTGGCTTGCGCGCTGAAAATGGCGATACCGCTTTTTTAGATAAAGCCACAAATGAAGAAGAAGAAGTGCTTTACGCTGCGATTAAAAAGCGTCTGAAGGCAAATCCAGGCTGGTATAAGCGCAATGCCGAAGCCATTAAGGGCGTCACTGAAGAGACGACAACTGGCGTACATCGGCTTTATATTATGCAAAAAGAAGGCAAGCTTCTTTGGCCGGCAATTAATGTCAATGACTCAGTGACAAAGTCAAAATTTGATAATCTTTATGGATGTCGCGAGTCGCTCGTGGATGGCATTCGTCGCGGCACCGACGTGATGATGGCGGGCAAAGTGGCGATGGTGGCTGGTTTTGGCGATGTTGGCAAAGGATCTGCCGCTTCTTTACGCAATGCAGGCTGCCGCGTTCTTGTCTCAGAGATCGATCCGATATGCGCCTTGCAAGCAGCAATGGAAGGCTATGAAGTCACTACTATGGAAGACGCTGCGCCCCGCGCAGATATCTTTGTGACGGCGACAGGAAATGTGGACGTTATTACAATTGATCATATGCGAAAGATGAAAGATCGCGCGATCGTTTGTAACATTGGCCATTTTGATAGTGAGATCCAAGTTGCGGGCTTGAAAAATCTCAAATGGCATAATGTTAAGCCACAGGTTGACGAGATTGAGTTTCAGGACGGCAAGCGCATCATTCTTCTCTCGGAGGGACGCTTGGTAAATCTTGGGAACGCCACGGGCCATCCTTCTTTCGTCATGTCTGCATCTTTCACCAATCAGACTCTGGCCCAGATTGAGCTCTACTCAAAGCAGGGCGCTTATAAAAAGGAAGTCTACACGCTGCCGAAGCATCTTGATGAAAAGGTTGCGTCTCTTCACTTGGATAAAATCGGCGTCAAACTTACACAGATGACAGAAGAGCAAGCTGTCTATCTGAACTTACCGCAAAACGGTCCGTTCAAGCCGGAACATTACCGCTATTAATTTGGCGTAACTGTCCCATTCTGAATCAATCATGACGATACAGCGCCCCCTCCAAAGCTGGAGGGGGCTTTTTTTTAATTCTATTTCATTTCTTTGTCGAAACACGATTCTCTTTTCCGCTTTGACGCTATAAATTGAAATGATTCGGAGCGCGCGCGCGGCTGCTTCGTTGGGTCTTGTCAGCGGAAGCCGCGTTATCCCGAGTATTGTGTCACGATGGTTGTTTTTCATCGTAAGCGCCGCTCTCAGCGTTGTCGTAATGAGCATAAACATTCGACCGTGGAGACCGGTTAAGATGAAATTTTTTGACGATTATGCGCGAGCGCGGGTCTGAGCGCATGAATGATGATCGTCATAGGCGCGCTGAGGGGCTGCGAATATTTTCCCGGTCTAGCGGGATGTCGTCTCCGCTATGCTTTGGGCGATGCTCATTATTTTTTACCGGCCTTCTTGTGCTTGCTGCTGACATTTTTCCTTGTTCGCAGGCTTTAGCGCAGAGTGCGGCTTTTGCTGCAGAGGCTGGGTATGATCTGAGCGTTGCAAATTTTGCCTTCAGCAGCGGCTTAGCGCTCATCACGGCTGTTGTCGCCTTAACATATATCGCTGAACGCCGTTCTTGGCGTAAAAGCGCAAAGCGTTTTTCAAGGGAGCTTGCGGATACGCGTTCCCGTCTTGAGCAGGCGCAGAAATTTCTCTCCAGCGAAGCGCAGATTCTTATTGCTTGGACTGGCGTCGAGAGTGCGCCGGATGTGCATATATCGACCATTAAGTCGCTTGAAGGTCTCTCTCCTCAGATCTTGCTATCTTTTCACTCATGGTTATCGCCTGAGCCGGCGCAGGCGCTGGAGAGCGCCATAGGACGTCTTCGTTTAAATGGCGAGGGATTTTCTTTATCATTGACCAGTCGCGCGGGTGTTCATTTCGATATTCAGGGTCGCGCCATAGGCTCCTGCGCTGTCATGAGAATTAGAGAAATATCTGGCGATCGGCTTGAGCTTTTGTCCATGCGGGCGCGTTACCAAGAAATGGAGAATGAGCTTGCGAGCCTCTGCGCTCTCCTTGACGCATCATCGGTTCCGGTGTGGATTCGTAATCAAGAGGGGAGTCTTATTTTTGTTAATAGCGCCTATGCGGCGGCTGTCGAAGCCAAGGATCCAACAGATGTTTTAGCAAGAGGCTTAGAGCTCTTGGATCAGCCTGCGCGGGATCTCGCTGCGGCGTCTTTGCAACAGGAATTGATCTGGCAAGCGCGCGTTCCGGCTATCGTTGCTGGTCAGCGTCATTCTCTTGATGTCACTCAGGCTGTTTCAAGAGACATGGTCGCGGCGATGGCGATTGATCGTCATGAGGTTGAATTAGTGCGTTTTGACTTGCAACAGCAAATGCTTTCGCACGTAAAAACGCTGGATCTTTTGCCGACTGCCGTGGCTATTTTTGGTCAAGATAGACGGTTGATCTATTATAATGACGCTTATGCCAAGCTCTGGCAGATTGATGCAGCCTTCCTTGTTCAAAAGCCATCAGACGGTGAATTATTGGATTGGCTTCGAGCAAAACAGCGCCTCCCGGTGGAAGGCGATTATCGCTCCTGGAAAGAACGCATGTTTAGCGTTTATCGTTCAACAGAAGCCGCGCGTTATACGTGGCATCTACCCGATAGTCGGATTATAGAGGTGGTTGCGCATCCTAATACTCAGGGGGGCGTGACATATCTTTATGATGATACAACTAAAGCCTATGATCTTGAGACGCGATTTAACGCCTTAAATCGTACGCAAAGTGAAACGCTAGAGACTCTGCGTGAAGGCGTGGCGGTTTTTGGTTCTGATGGCCGGCTGAGCTTCTGCAATCCCGCTTTTGTAACATTGTGGCGCTTGCCTGCTGAGCTTCAGCAAGAAAAGCCGCATATAGATAGATTGATAGAGATGTGTCAGTCGCTACATGGCGCAGAGAGCGGCTGGGCCGCCTTAAAGCATTTTGTTACTGGACTAAACGAATTGCGTGAAGGATTTACGCAAAGAATCGAGCGAAATGATAATGTCATACTAGACTGCACTGCGCAGTCGCTTCTTGATGGAGCGGCCTTGCTGACCTTTGTTGACGTTACGGCGAATGTCAATGCAGAACGCGCGCTCTCTGAGCGCAATAAGGCCTTGTTGGCTGCAGAAAATCTTAGAAATGATTTTATCCAACATGTATCTTATGAATTAAGATCGCCTTTAAATAATATTAATGGCTTTGTTCATTTATTAAACGAGCAAGCCACGGGTCCATTGAATTCTAAGCAGATTGAATATTTAGGCTATGTGAGTAAATCCTCAGCCGCGCTTTTGGCAATTGTTGATGATATTTTGGACCTTGCGACAATTGATAAAGATGCGATGGATTTGGAATTGTCTAATATCGATGTCGAGCAAGCAATGCGCGCAGCGATAGAGGGCGTTCAAGATCGCCTTGCAGAGAATTCCATAGATGTGCAGATTGTGGCTATGGATAATGTTGGCAGCTTTAGAGCTGACGCCAAACGGTTGAGGCAGATTCTTTTTAATTTGCTTTCTAACGCCATAGGCTTCTCCAGTGCGGGGCAAACTGTCACATTGGCGGCTTTTCGCCGCAATGGCGAGGTGATCTTTAAGGTTACAGACTGCGGCCGCGGGATCTCTCCGGATGTGTTAGATAAGATATTCGATCGTTTCGAGTCCTACACGAATGGCTCGCGGCATCGTGGTGTTGGCTTGGGGCTTTCAATTGTGCGCGCCTTCATGGAGCTTCATGGCGGTAAGGTCTTTGTAGATTCTGCCCCAGGAGAAGGCACAACAGTAACTTGTGTGTTTCCAGCGTCTTTAGCTCTTGATCAGACAACGCAGATCGTCAATCAAAGAGGCGCATAATGACGCAAAATAATGATAAGGCGACGGTTGTTTGGCAGATTGATGTCGCTCATGAAGAAGAGCTCATTGCGCTTGCGCATGAAATTTCTGCATTCGCGCAATGTGGAGATTTTATCGCCCTAACAGGCGATCTCGGCGTTGGCAAAACAACTTTTGCGCGGGCGTTGATATGTGAATTTTTCAACGACCCTAAAATAGAGGTGCCAAGTCCAACATTCACTTTGATGCAGATCTATGAAGTTGAGCGGCAACGACTAGTACATGCGGATTTTTATCGGGTGAATTCTTTACAGGACCTGGTTGGTCTTGGTTGGGACGAAACAATAGAAGATGCGCTAGCTTTGGTGGAATGGGCCGAGCGTATTCCACAGGCCCTACCGAAAGATCGTTTAGAGATCGCGCTTAATTTTGGTCAGACAGATAATCCAAATGAGCGCCGAGTTATGATTACAGCTTATGGCGATTTTGCCGCGCGTCTTGCGCCATTTAAGTCTATCCGAGAATTATTGCGCCAATCCGGCTGGGCTCAAGCGCATCGCAGTTTTCTACAAGGCGATGCGTCTACCCGCGCCTATGAAACATTGGAAAACAAAGACGGCGCAAAAGCAATCTTAATGATATCCCCGCAGCGTCCAGACGGGCCGCCAATTCGATATGGAAAATCTTATAGTCAGATTGCCCGGTTAGCTGAAAATGTGACTCCTTTTGTGGCGATCGCACAAGGCTTGCGTGAGCGGGGATTTTCAGCGCCAGAAATTTACGCTTCTGATCTAGAGAGCGGTATTTTACTTGTTGAGGATCTGGGAAGGATCGGCATTGTGGATGATGCGGGTCCAATTTTAGCTCGTTATTTAGAGGCGGCGGCAGTTCTTGCCGCTCTGCACGGGCAGTCTTTGCCAGAGGCGTTAAAAGTTGAGGAAGGACGATATTATCACATCCCGCCCTATGATCTTGACGCCTTATTAATAGAAGTCGAGTTGCTCCTAGATTGGTATGTTGACCACGTAAATGTAAGCGTAGCTTCTGGAGCGCGCGCAAATTTTATTAATCTCTGGCGTCAAGCGCTCATGAATATTACGCATGCGTCGCCAACTTGGACGCTGCGGGATTATCATTCGCCGAATTTAATTTGGCTAGAATCACGGGAAGGCATAGAACGTATTGGGATTATTGATTTTCAAGATTGTGTCCTGGGTAATCCAGCGTATGATTTAGCCTCTTTGGGACAAGACGCGCGTGTAACGATTGCTGATGCTTTTGAGCTAAGACTTTTAGCTCATTACGCGAATCTCCGTCGAGAAAAGGATCCGCAGTTTAATATGGCGGAATTCGCGCGCTCATATTCTATTTTAGCAGCGCAGCGAAATACGAAGATTCTGGGCATTTTTGCGCGGCTTAATCGTCGTGATGGCAAACCGCATTACCTTGCCCATCTTCCGCGTATTGAAGCCTATTTGAAGAAATCTTTACGGCATCCTGCGCTTGAGGAAATCAAGGCCTGGTACGCGACGAATATCCCCACGTTATTTTCAAATGAATGAGTCCCCGGTGTCAGCGCTAATTCCAGAAATCGCTATGGTGTTTGCCGCAGGACTAGGCACGCGTATGCGGCCCTTAACCAATCATGTGCCCAAGCCCTTAGTGCAGGTACAGGGGCAAACTTTAATTGATCGGACCCTTGACGCTTTAGCTGAGATTGGCGTTAAGACGGCAATTGTTAATGTTCATCATCTTGCAGACCAGGTTGAGGAACATCTTGAGCGTCGTCAAAATCCGCGGATCATCATTTCTGACGAACGCTCCTTATTGTTGGATCAGGCAGGCGGTATCCGTAAGGCTTTACCGCTTATCGGGTCTGCGCCATTTTATATGTGTAATACGGACGCCTTTTGGTATGGCGCAAGACAGTCGAATCTATTGCTATTGGCGCAGGCGTGGAATCCAGAAAAAATGGATATTGCTTTGTTGCTGTCGCAGACAAAGGAAAGCGTTGGCGTTGATTGGCAGGGGGATTTTGATCTTGCGCCTGATGGTCGTCTGCTTCGGCCAGAGGGACCAAAATCATATGTCTACTCCGGAGTGGCTTTAATAAAACCAGAGCTCTTTTTCGACGCGACGGAAGATGTAATTAAATTATCGCCTTATTTATTTGCAGCTGGCGCAGCTGGCAGGCTTTATGGCGTGGTTTCTCAGGGTCTATGGTTGCATGTTGGGTCTATTGAGGCGATAGAAGAAGCTGAGAGGGCGATCGCGGCTTACGAAAAATGACACGTTCGATATTAAGGCGAAATCTTTTCACTATCGCTCCCGGCGCGCCTTTCTTAAAAAACTTTGTTAGAGCTTTTCTCGCTGGTCATATCCTCCCCTCTATTTCCCATATGTCTTCGCCTTTTTCGATTGCAAAGACAAAAATATATGTTCCAACGCGACGGGCCGCTCAAGCTTTAAAAGTTGAATTTGAGCAAAATCATTTTGGTTCTGCTTTGCTTCTTCCACAAATACTCCCCCTAGGCAGACTCAATGAGCCTGCTTCACAGGAGCTCTTTTCGATTGATGTAGAGAATAGTTTTGAACTTTACCCCGCTTCAATCGGCGAATTAGAGCGGCGTTTCATTCTAGCTGAACTCATTCTTGCCTGGTCTCAATCTTTTAAGCATGCAATTGTCTCAATATCGCAAGAAGGACAGATGAGCTATGACCTCCAGGAGCCTTTTCTTGTAACTTCTACGCCTTCGGCGGCTTATTTGTTAGCGCGAGAGCTTGCCAGTTTAATCGATGAATTTAATATTGAAGATATTGATCCACAGTTTTTAAAAAAAATTGTTGATGATAATTTTGATCCCTACTGGTCTATAACGACGCGATTTCTCGATATTGCCTTAACGCAATGGCCAAAAATTCTTGCTCATCGGCAGTTAATGGACGATTCTGATCGACGAAAAAAAATAACAGAAGCTCAGGCGCTATTACTAGAAACAGATAAATCTCCAACGCCGATCATTGCAATTGGATCAACTGGCGCGCAGCCAGCAACGACCCGGCTGTTGACCGCCATCTCTCTGTTAGAGAATGGGGCTGTTGTTTTACCGGGGTTAGATCAGGAAATGAGTGAAGCAGCCTGGGCTAGTTTAGGTCGGGCGGAAGATGAGACAAGTTATAGCCATCCGCAAATCATGCTCAAAAGATTACTTGAACAGATGGGCGTAGCGCGTGACGAGATTAATGAAATTGGCGAATTAACCACTGAGCTCTTTGCGCGTCGACGTATTATTTCTGTCGCGATGGCGTCAGCGACGCAAACGGCGGATTGGGGAGAATTTTGCAAAGACACACATAAGCTTTTTCAGACTGGATTAGCGGGAATTAGCTATGTTGAAGCGCCAGATGAGCGGCTGGAGTCCTTAACTTTGGCGCTGTTCATGCGCGAGGTCCTCGATCAACCTGACAAGACAGCTTTGTTAATTACTCCAGATCGAAATATTGCGCGCCGAGTAGCGCAAGATCTTCAACGCTATAATATAGCTATAGATGACTCTGGCGGTGTCGTCTTTGCGTTAACCCCTGTTGGGGCGCTATCGACATTAATTTGCGATATTTTTTCTGAAGGCCTGACAGAACTTAATATTTCAGCGCTCTTGACTCATGAATTGTTCACTCTGGGGATGATGCGCGAGGAAATAGAGAGACTGCGTCCTTTAATCGAGATTGCTGTCTTAAGAATAAAAAAGAGCAATAATAATAATTGGCTTGAGCATATTGGATTAGCCCAACAACGCGCTGCATCTCAATACTCCTATCCAGCAGCCCAGCGTATTGATGAAAAACAATGGAGAAATATTCAAGAAATCTTCTTAAAACTGCAAGCTATCTTTGCTCATGGGATAACTCTGTCAGATCAAAGTCCATTGAGCGTCTGCGCCAAGATCCACAAGGAGATTTTTCATGCTTTAATTGCTAACGCGAACTATGATGAATATGAAGAAATTGAGCTTCTTGAAAAGATTTTCGACCAACTCATAGAGATTGAGGCGTTAAATCCGATAGGCGCGGCGAATTATCGAGTGATTTTTCAAAGCATTGCCCATGAAACAATATTTCGCGTAAAAAATAATTCCCATCCAAGATTACAAATCCTAGGACCGCTTGAAGCGCGGTTGATTGACGCTGATTTAGTCTTGTTGGCTGGGCTTGATGAAGGGGTTTGGCCGCCACAAATCGAAACTGGCGTTTTCCTCAATCGTTCAATGCGACAACAATTAGCTATGAGTTCGCCTGAGAGGCGGATTGGTCAAAGCGCGCATGATTTCATGATGGCGCTTGGCGCGACTAATGTTGTGTTGTCACGCGCTTTGAAAAGGAATGGATCGCCAACTGTCGCTTCGCGCTTTATAACAAGAATAAAGGCGCTGTCAGGAGAAGCATTTGACGCTTGTCGAGAGCGGGGGGTTAAGATGCAAGACATTGCGCTGCGTCTAGATGACCCTGAAATGTTGATCTCCCTAGAGCAACCGCGCCCAAAGCCGCCTCTTTCATTGCGTCCAACGCAATTAAGCGTTACTCGTATCGAACAATTGCGGCGCGATCCTTACGCGGTTTATGCAGAGTCTATTCTCAAATTAAAGCCCTTAGCCCCTCTAGGCGCAAAGCTAGGCGCGCGCGAAATTGGAACGTTTATCCATATAGCTATCTCGAAATTCATTCATCTTTATCCGCAGTGCCGTTTAACAGAGCGCATGTATTCAGAGCTTATAGAAATCGCTAAAGGAGAGTTAGCGGAATTTTTTGAAGATCCAGAATTTGTAGGATTTACTTGGCCGCGTCTCACTGCAGGCCTTGACTATTTTTTTAAGTTTGAAAGTGATAGACGCAAACAGACAATATCTATTTTTCAAGAAATTAATGGGATTTGGCGCTTTAAACTTAAAGATGGAAGCGACTTTACGATTACAGCTCAAGCAGATCGTATAGAAGTCGATCAGGATAACATCGCTTGCGTCTATGATTATAAAACAGGTCGCGTGCCAACTAATGCTCAAGTAAAAGCGGGGTGGTCGCCGCAGCTGACTTTAGAGGCAGCGATGGTTGAGGCGGGCGCTTTTAAGGAAGTTGGATATAAATGCGTCTCTCGCGCCGCCTATATTGGGCTAAAATCAGGCGGAAGAATACAGTGGCTTGAGTGGAAGGATCAGACAGATTTTGCCGCAATTGTTGCGCGTCATCGTGAGGAAGTTATCAATCTACTGACCCAATTTAGAGATGAGGCGACGCCCTATCTCTCGCGTCCATATGCTTTTCTAAACTCCGATATTGGCGATTATGATTATCTCGCCCGCGTCCTTGAATGGTCGCGCAGTGGCGGAGAAGAAGGATGATAGATCGTCCAATTCCCTCGTTAACTCTAAAGAAACAACGAATCGCAGCAGATCCGTCGCGGTCGATCTGGGTTTCAGCTCATGCCGGCTCTGGGAAAACATATGTTCTCGCCCAACGAGTTTTACGCTTATTGCTTAACGGCGTGCCGCCTTCGCATATTTTATGTTTGACTTACACAAAAGCGGCAGCGGCAAATATGTCCGCGCGTGTCTATGATAATCTAGCAAAATGGGTTCTTTTAGACGATGTCGAACTTGTTGAGGTTATCGAGGCGACTGGCGCATCTCGTCCATCAAAAAAAGATCTTGTATTTGCCCGACAGCTTTTTGCGCGGGCCGTGGAGACTCCTGGTGGATTAAAAATACAAACAATCCATGCTTTCTGCGAAAGAATTTTACATCTTTTCCCGTTTGAGGCGAATGTTCCAGCAGGTTTTTCTGTTGTGGACGACGTATTGCGATCTGATCTTTTAGAGCGTGCAAAAAAACTTATTATTCAACAAGCAATTTCAAAATCAAGCGCTTTAAATCCAGCATTCGAACAAATTTCCCGTGAGATTGGGGCGGGAAACTTTGAGACGATTTGCAGCGAGCTGTTATTTAATCGAGAGCTTATTTTAGACACCGATGACTTTGAAAATTATTATAACGAATTACAAAAATATTTTGGTCTAACTCGAGAAGACAACTTAGAAAAAATTGATCAGGAAATGATCTTTGGCGGGGAAGAACCCGCACAATGGTCTCTTCTTGCCGACCAACTTGAGGCTGGCGGGCTCAATGACAAAAAACTTGGCCTGGCGCTGCGAGAAGCTTTTGCGCATAGAGAAGCGCCGTTATGTCTTGATTTATATCTTTCTGTTTTTTTCACCAAGGAAGGCGCGCCAAGAGGCATAGGCTCTCGCGCGGCGATCATCAGTAAAAAACTGAGTGAGCTGCATCCTGGTCTTTTGGCGCGACTTGAGTCGGAGCGCGATCGTCTCGATCGACTTATCAATAAACGTAAAGCAGCTGCGCTGATTGAACGTTCCCGTTCATTAATTGCTCTTGGTCGATCGATGTTGGATCATTATCAGCAATTAAAGCGGTCTCAGAATTTACTTGATTATGATGATTTAATCGAACGTACGCGACGCTTGTTAAGCTGCTCCAGTCCATCATGGGTAATTTATAAGCTCGATTCGCAAATTGATCATATTCTGCTTGATGAAGCTCAGGATACAAGCGCAGCGCAGTGGGATATTTTAACCGCGATCGCCGATGAGTTTTGTTCTGGCGTAAGCGCACGTTCAGTGGAGCGGAGTTTCTTTGCGGTAGGAGACGAAAAGCAGTCGATTTTTTCTTTTCAAGGCGCTGCGCCAGATAAGTTTCAAGAAATGCGTCGCCTGCTTGAACAAAGATTTAAGAATGCTGACCTCAACTTTGATCAAATCGCCTTACATCAGTCTTTTCGTTCCGCTCCTGGCATATTGAGCGCCGTAGATACAGTGTTTTCTAACGGAGATAATGAGCAAGGTTTAGGGCTTACTGCTGACGAGACATTGACGCATGAGGCGGTAAAAGCTGATGTGCCTGCGCTTGTTGAAATTTGGCCGCTGATTGGAAAAGCAGGGACGCAGGAGCCACAGGATTGGCGGTTACCCGTCGACGCTCCAGAACGCGACGACCCAGCTGAACGCTTGGCGGAAAAAATTGCGGCAAAAATTAAAAAAATATTGGATGTCAATAGCGGCGAAACGGTTGAAGAAAGCGGACAAAGAAGAGCGGTTAATGCAAGCGATATATTAATTCTTGTCAGGCAGCGCAGCGCTTTTTTTGAGGCTATGATCCGTGCGTTGAAGATACAACATATTCCTGTCGCAGGAGCGGATCGATTAGACCTTATTCATCATATAGCTGTTATTGATCTCATAACGCTCGGACGCGTCGCCTTACTTGTTGATGATGATCTGATGCTTGCTGGTTTATTGAAATCTCCTTTTATTGGATTTGATGATGCGGACCTTATTTTATTAGCTCCAGATCGTACGGGATCATTATTTAACGCCTTAAGCGCATCTCAGGCGACACATCATAAAAAGGCGGTCGAAAGAATTGAGCTTTGGCGCAAAGCGGCGCAACAGAGCGGTCCCTTTGAATTTTATAGTCATATTCTCGCTAGCCAGGGATATCGGGCGTCTTTAATCGCCCGTCTGGGGATTGAGGCGAATGATGTCATAGATGAATTTCTCTCTCTTGCTTTGACTTTTGAGCGATCGCAATCAGCTTCTTTAGCCAAGTTTCTCTCAATGGTTCAATCTCTTGATCTATCCATTAAGCGGGATTTGGAGTCGGTGCAAAATGCCGTGCGCGTCATGACAGTGCATGCCGCCAAAGGACTTGAAGCTAAGATTGTTTTTCTGCCCGATACCTGTGGGGCGCCTTCGGGCAAGCACGACCCCAGTCTTTTTACCTTAAACTCCAAGAATCGCTCGTTGCTTATATGGTCAAGAGGTAAAGATAGCGATCCGAAACAAGTAACAATCGCGCGTGAAGTCTACCGTAAGGCTGAGCGCGCGGAACATCAGCGTCTTCTTTATGTCGCTCTTACGCGGGCTGAAGAGCGCTTATATATTTCAGGATTCCACGGGCGAAACGGTCCTGCTGAAGGATGCTGGTATTTATCGCTCCTCTCCGCCCTATCTCCGCTCTGCATCGAACGCAGCGATCCCCTTCAAGCCGACCAACAGATACTTAGCTTTGGCGAGCTCCCAAGACACAAGACCATAGAGCAGAAAATAATTACCCGCGAGCGAGAAGTAATTCCTAAATTTGCGCTTACGCCGCCGCCGCCTGAGAGTGAAAAAAATAAAACGCTTTTCCCCTCAAGACCAGAAAATCTAGAGCTGCTCTGCGTCAGCGGTTTAGATGAAAGGCGGAAACGGGCCTTATTGGTTGGCGCATTGTCTCATGAGCTCTTACAGTATTTACCTGATGTTCAGCATGAGCGGCGTCAGACCCATGGAGAGAAAATTCTCCAACGCCGCGCGTCTGATCTAGATATTGAGACGCAAACAGAGATTTTATCCTCTGTGTTGGAGTTACTTGATGATCCTCAGGCGCATAATCTTTTCGGAGAGAATTCATTAGCCGAAGTAGATGTGGCGGCGACGCTTGCTGCGGGGAAAGTTGTGCGCGGTAGAATTGATCGATTGGCGCAGGTAGAAAATGAGATATGGATTGCAGACTTCAAAACGGACCGAACTATAGATATTTTTTCGGAAATACATCTGCGCCAGATAGCGCTCTACCGCGCCGCGATTCAATCTCTATATCCAGGAAAAATTATTCGATGTTTTTTAATTTGGCTTCGTCAAGGGAAAATTGACGAAATCGCCAGTTCTTTACTCGATGAAGAGATAAAAAAAATTTTATAGTAATTGCGCTTTTTAATGGACCGGGTCCTTTGGACTCCTCGCTTTAAGCTTGGATCATAAAAAAAGTCGCCAGAGAGAATCTGGCGACTTATGATTTTATTACGAGTTTGGAAATTTAGGCTTCTGCGCCATCCGCGAGTTCAGATTTTTCTTTAGCTTCTAAATCTTCGCCTGTTTCCTGATCAACAACGCGCATCGATAGGCGCACTTTACCGCGATCATCAAAGCCAAGTAGTTTGACTTTGACGCGGTCGCCTTCCTTAACGATATCGGTTGTTTTATTCACGCGTTGTTTTGCCAGTTGAGAGATGTGCACAAGGCCATCTTTCGCGCCAAAGAAATTGACGAAGGCGCCGAAGTCAGCAGTTTTTACCACTGTTCCTTCATATATTGCGCCAACTTCCGGGTCAGAGGCGATTGATTTAATCCAATTAATGGCGGCTTTGATGGAATTGCCGTCAGAGGAGGCGACTTTGACTGTGCCGTCATCCTCAATGTTAATTTTTGCGCCCGTCTTTTCGACAATCTCACGAATAACTTTTCCGCCTGACCCAATCACGTCACGAATTTTGTCCGTTGGGATTTTCAAAGTTTCAATTCGCGGCGCAAATTCGCCAAGCTCAGCGCGAGATGAGGTAATAGCTTTCGACATTTCATTGAGGATGTGAAGACGCCCGTCGCGCGCTTGGGCTAACGCGACGCGCATGATTTCTTCAGTAATGCCTGCAATCTTAATGTCCATTTGCAGTGAAGTCACGCCATTGGCCGTGCCCGCGACTTTGAAGTCCATGTCGCCCAGATGATCTTCGTCGCCAAGAATGTCTGAAAGGACAGCAAAACGCTCGCCTTCAAGAATGAGACCCATGGCGATGCCGGCGGTTGGCGCTTTAATTGGCACGCCAGCGTCCATAAGCGCGAGGGAAGTGCCGCACACAGTCGCCATTGATGACGAGCCATTCGACTCTGTGATCTCAGAGACAACGCGCAAAGTGTATGGAAATTCGCCAGCAGCGGGCAGCATGGGCCTAATCGCGCGCCAGGCAAGTTTGCCATGGCCAATTTCACGACGGCCAGGCGATCCCATACGACCTGTTTCGCCCACCGAGAAGGGAGGAAAATTATAATGCAGCAGGAAGCGTTCTTTATACGTGCCCTCAAGCGAGTCGACGAATTGTTCATCTTCGCCCGTGCCAAGCGTCGCCACGACAAGCGCTTGCGTTTCACCGCGAGTGAACAAAGCCGAGCCATGGGTGCGCGGTAAGACGCCGACATCAGCGACAATCGGGCGCACAGTTTTGACGTCGCGGCCGTCTATCCGCACGCCAGTGTCAAGAACATTCCAACGCACGACTTTAGCCTGGAGTTCTTTGAAAACTTCACCGACGCTTTCTTTACTAAATTTTGGTTCTCCACCTTCGGGAAAGAGCGCGGCGGTCACCTTGGCTTTCACTGCGTCAACAGCGGCATAGCGATCTTGCTTGATGGTGATTTTATATGCGTCGCGCAATTCAGCTTCTGCAATTTGCGCAACAGCAGCGGAGACTTCCGTTAAGTCTGGGATGACAAGATCGCGGGGATCTTTCGCAGCGCGTTCTGCGAGCCGAATAATTGCGTCAATTACTGGCTGAAATCCACGATGGCCTGTCATCACAGCTTCGAGCATCATTTGTTCTGAGAGCTCTTTTGCTTCAGATTCGACCATGAGTACGGCGTCTTGCGTGCCTGCGACAACAAGATCGAGCTCAGAGAGCTTCATCTCTTCTATTGTAGGATTAAGTTTTAAAGCTCCATTGATGAGTCCAACGCGGGCGCCGCCAACGGGTCCCATAAATGGAACGCCCGATAGCGTGAGAGCAGTTGAGGCGGCGACCATTGCAAGAATATCAGGATCGTTTTCAAGATCGTGCGATAAAACAGTAACAATGACTTGTGTATCGTTACGATAGCCGTCAGGAAAAAGTGGGCGAATAGGACGATCAATTAAGCGCGAGACAAGCGTTTCGCGTTCAGAGGGCCTACCTTCTCTTTTGAAATAGCCGCCTGGGATCCTGCCGGCTGCGAAAGCCTTTTCCTGATAATTGACGGTCAGGGGAAAGAAGTCTTGCCCAGGCTTTGCCGCTTTAGCTGAAACCACAGTCGCAAGTACTGTCGTTTCACCCCAACTGGCCATAACGGCGCCATCAGCTTGTCGTGCAACCTTGCCGGTTTCGAGCACGAGCTTACGGCCGGCCCAATCGATTTCTTCGCGATGAATTTGAAACATTCTTGATCTTTCTCTGATGATCGCCAGCGGCGCATCATGAGCAAGATAGCGAGAAGCTGCGTGTTAAGGGCCGCACTGAAACGTCCACGCAGCGTCTGGCGATCCTGCCATGACTTGAGCGCTGGTCTTTTATGATGCGCGCCAGATAGCGACACATTTTAAAAACGAGAGCGGCGCGTTTCATCACGCCGCTCTCGAAAACTTTGATTAACGACGGATGCCGAGACGCTCGATCAGCGTTTTATATCGCGCTTCGTCGCGCGCCTTTACATAATCGAGCAATTGGCGGCGTTGTGAGACGAGTTTAAGCAAACCGCGGCGAGAGTGATTATCCTTCACATGCGCTTTGAAATGCTCAGTCAGATTGGTAATCCGCTCTGTAAGAATAGCCACCTGAACTTCGGGCGAACCCGTATCATTGGCTTTGGTTGAATAATCTTTGATCAGCGCTTGTTTGCGCTCAGGAGTAATCGACATCGATGATCCTTATTTCTAGGGGTCGTCCGCTTTCAAGGGCCAGAGCCGGGATGTCGTCCAGCGAGGTCGCTCAAAAGCGAAGCCGGCCCAGAGACTGGGCCGTGCAGGCGGGCTTATAGCAGAATTCACGCAGAACGATAGAGGGCCTGACTGTGGCTGTCGGCCTCATTCAAAGGCGACGACGTGGTCTTCGTCTTCGTGAATATTTTTAACGAAGGCCTCTGCGTCTGGGTCGCGCTTAGATGAGTTGAGCCCAGAAACAAGGGCGGCGGCTAGTCCAAGGGTTGCGCCAGCAAGACCGGTAAGCGCATAGATATCAACCCGGCGGCGGGCTTCAGCCAGGAAAAGCGTCGTCAATAATCCAATCAGTCCGCCAATGAGCGCAAACAGCGCTTCCCGATTGCCGGCGCGTGACCAGAAGATGAGGATGAGCGATGGAGCGACGCAGGCTGAAGAAATGGCCAGCGCCATGGCGACT
>Ga0214923_10003062_pt1 | contig 21366 bp, 14 predicted proteins | sample LL1510_MetaG_FD_177993 | JGI IMG/M metagenome (GOLD analysis project Ga0214923, IMG submission 177993) | Freshwater microbial communities from Lake Lanier, Atlanta, Georgia, United States - LL-1510 | ecosystem: Environmental > Aquatic > Freshwater > Lake | place: USA: Georgia | collected...
ACTCGCCGGATCATTATGCAAAAGGCACGCCGTCACGCATTGCTTACGCCATAGCGCTCCGACCGCTTGTAGGCACATGGTTTCAGGTTCACATTCCTCCCCTAACAGGGGTTCTTCTCATCTTTCGATCGCTCTACTTGTTCACTATCGGTCATCAGGGAGTATTTAGCCTTACGGGATGGTCCCCGTCGATTCAGTCGAGGTTTCACGTGACTCGACCTACTCAGGGTACCCCCTCAACGGAGCAACACAGCTTTCGCGTACGGGCCTGTCACCCTCTGTGGACGACCTTTCCAGATCGTTCCGCTAGCCTGTTGTTTGTAACTCCTCGGGGGCCCTACAACCCCGCAGTGGAAACCACCGCGGTTTGGGCTGTTTCCCTTTCGCTCGCCGCTACTGAGGAAATCGATTTTTCTTTCTGTTCCTGCGGTTACTGAGATGTTTCAGTTCGCCGCGTTGGCCACCGTCACCTATGGATTCAGTGACGGTCAGTTCGGGAATCCCGGGATCATCGCTTGTTTGACAGCTACCCCAGGCTTATCGCAGCCTTCCGCGCCCTTCACAGCCTCCTGATGCCAAGACATCCCCCATGCGCCCTTTGTAGCTTGACCACCCGAATCGAACGCTCGTCAGCCCCGCCCCTTGCGGGACGGAGCGGCGAGACCCTCGAGTCGTATGCGCTACCCTGGATTTCGGATCAGGTTCGGTGCGGTATCCCGCCCGAGCCCGCCACACCCAGGATCAACGATTTTTTCTCGCTCATCGCCTTGGGAGAACGCTTCCAAGACGTGCTCGCGCACGCCTCTTCGGCATTCTTTCAAGATGCCAATTACCACGACCAAATTGTCAAAGAACGCAAACGAACCGGGGCGACGGGGGCCGCGTCCGGTCCGCATTCGAAGGCCGATCAAGCATCCCGAATCCGGGAAAACCAGCATCGGCAATCGAGACTTGGAAAGTTAGCCGTTCGTAGCGAGGCCGTCAAGCGGCTGGAAAAACCAGCCACTTTTGGCCATGCGAGGCGGCCCGGTCGGCCTACAGCCCGGTGGGCCGCCGCCGGCACGGTATAACCGTACGGATGCAAACGCACCTGGTTCGGGGCGGGCACCGCCCTCCAAGATTTCGGCTTTTTCGCAGGCCCTCCGGCCAGTGGGCGGTCGTCGCGGCAGGCGGGCTGGCGCTCGCGGGGGGGGCTGACTCCCAGGGGCAGCCACCCGTGCCGGTCGTCGTGGGCAGGGTGACCACGATGCAACTGGCCGCCGGTCAGGCGTTCGTGGGAACGGTCGTTCCGGCCCGCACGAGTGACGTGGGCAGTGCCGTGGACGGTCGGCTGGTCGAGTTTCCGATCGTGGACGGGCAGCACGTGGCCGAGGGGGAGCCGATCGCCGGCCTGCTCCGGGGGTTGCTCGAGATCGAGCGGCAGGGCGCGCTGGCCGAGTTGGAACGCCGCCGGCAGGTCCTGGCCGAACTGCGGGCCGGTTCGCGGCCCGAGGAAATCGACCAGGCGCGGGCGCTCGTGGCCGGTTTCGAGGCCCGCCTCGCCTACGCCCGCAGCCGGCTCGCCCGGCTGGGCCGGCTCGCGGAAAGCGGCACCAGCACCGTCGATGAACTGCACAACGCCCAAACAGACCTGCAGGCGACCGAGGCCGAGCTCGCGGGGGCCAAGGCGGCGCTCGCCCTGGCCGAGGCCGGGCCCCGTCAGGAGCAGGTTGCCCAGGCGGCCGCCTCGGCGGCGGTCCAGGAAGCCGAGGTCGAGCGGATCGACGACCAGCTCGCCAAGCACACGATCCGGGCGCCGTTCGCGGGTTGGGTGGTGGAACGGTTCACCGAGAAGGGGCAGTGGGTCGCGCGGGGCGGGCTCCTGGCCCGGATTGCCGAACTCGACAGGGTGAAGATCGTGGCGCAACTTCCCGAACTGTCGGTTCGGTTCCTGAAGCCGGGCGCCGAAGTCCGACTCGAGTTCGACGCGGCGCCCGACCAGGCCTGGGTGGGAACAGTCGCCCGCGTCGTGCCCCAGGCCGACGTGCTGAGCCGGAGTTTTCCGGTCGAAGTGACCCTGGAAAACCGGGTGGTCGACGGCGAGCCGCTGCTCAAGGGGGGCATGCTTGCCCGCGTCTGGCTGTCCGTCGGCAAGACCGGCTCGGCCACCGTGGTGCCCAAGGACGCGGTCGTGCTCGGCGCGGCACGGCCCTTCGTCTACGTCATCGCCGGGTCCCCGGCGGCCGGGGCGGGCACGGGCACCGTCCGGCCGGTGGAGGTTTCCCTGGGGGCCGCCGTGGAGGGGCACGTCGAGGTCCAAGGGGGCGTCGAGGCCGGCCAGCTCGTCGTGATTCGCGGCAATGAGCGACTCCGGCCGGGCATGGCGACGGCCTTCGCTGCGCCGGCTCCGTGACGCATCGTCCCCCAGGCATCGGCTGCGAAAGAGCCCCATGAACCTCGTCGCCACCGCCGTCGAAAAACCGATCAAGGCGGCCGTGGGCGTGCTGCTCGTGACGCTCTTCGGCGTGATCGCGCTCGTCACGATGCCGGTCCAGCTCACGCCCGAGGTGCAGACGCCCACGATCACGGTCGAGTCTCGCTGGCGCGGCGCCGGCCCGCAGGAGATCGAGCAGGAGCTGGTTCAGCCGCTCGAGGAGCAGCTCCGCAGCGTCGAGGGGCTCGTCAAGCTGTCCAGCGAATCGAGCGACTCGGTCGGGACGGTCGAGCTCGAGTTCGCGGTCGGCATCGACATGTCGCAGGCGCTCGTCAAGGTCAACACCCGGGTGCAGCAGGTCCGCGATTGGCCGATCGATGCCGACCGGCCGGTCATCCGCACCGCCAGCGCCAACGACCGGCCGGTGGCCTGGCTGATCCTCGGCCAGGCGGCGCCCGATCCGAAGACCGTGGAGCAGGCCCGCGGCGCCCATCCCGCCCTCGCGGCCGCGCTCGACCGGGTGCTCACCGCGCGGACGCCCGACCTGGCGCTGTTTCGGCTCAGGAAACTGGCCGCCGCGCACCCCGAACTCGCCGGCCTCGTGCCCCCGGAGATCGACGTCGAGGCGGTGCGCACCATGGCCGAGGACGAGATCGAAAGCCGGCTCGAGCGGGTCGACGGGGTGTCGAACGCCGACCTCGTCGGCGGCCGCGAAGACGAGCTGCAGGTGATCGTCGACCCGCAGCTGCTCGCCGCCCGAAACCTCACGATCGAGGACCTGCGGCTCGCGCTGGCCAATCAGAACCAGGACACCTCCGGCGGCGACCTGTGGGAGGGCAAGCGGCGGTACGTGATCCGCACGCTGGGCCAGTTTCGCTCCCCGGAGCAGGTCGAGGGCGTGATCATCACGCGGCGGGACGGCAAGCCGGTCTACGTGCGGGACGTGGCGGTCGCGCGGCTGGGCACCAAGAAGCCCGACGGGATCGTGCGCCGCTTCGGGGCGCGGAACATCGCCGTCAAGGTCACCCGCGAATCCGGGGCGAACGTGCTGGAGGTGATGCGGCAGCTCCGTGCGGTCGTCGCCGGGATCGACGCCCAGATCCGCGGCCGCGGCCTGTCGCTGACGCTCGTTTACGACGAGACGACCTACATCGACTCCGCCATCGGGCTGGTCAAAGACAGCATCCTGGTCGGCGGCCTGCTCACGCTGGGCACGCTGCTGCTGTTCCTGAGGAACATCCGCTCGACCCTGATCGTCGCCCTCTCGATCCCCGTGAGCGTGATGGGGACCTTCCTGGCGTTGGCCGCCTGCGGCCGCACGCTCAACGTGATCAGCCTGGCGGGGATCGCCTTCGCCGTGGGGATGCTGATCGACAACTCGGTCGTGGTGCTGGAAAACATTTACGTGCACTGGGCCGCCGGCGAGCGGCCGAAGGAGGCGGCGATCAAGGGCACCCACGAGGTCTGGGGGGCCATCCTGGCGAGCACGCTGACGAACGTCGCGGTGTTCCTGCCCGTGCTGTTCGTGCAGGGTGAAGTGGGGCAGTTGTTCGGCGACATCGCGGTGGCCATCGCCGCGGCGGTCGGGTTGTCGATCGCGGTCTCGGGGCTGGTCGTGCCCGCGGCGGCGGCGGTGCTCCTCCAGAGCCGCCATGCCCGGGCCGCCGCCGCCGTCGTCACCGAGCCCGGTGAGTCGAGCGGGCCGGCTGCCGCGGGCGGCGACCCGCTGGCCTGGCTCGGGGGCCGCTTCATGGCCGGCGTCAACGGGATCAACCGGTTGCTGATCGCCCGCCGCTTGCGGGCGGTGGTGGTGTCCACGGTCACGATCGCGGCCGCCGCGGCGGCCACGTGGGCGCTGATGCCGAAGGTGGAGTATCTGCCGGAGGGCAACCGGAATCTGGTGTTCGGAATCCTGCTCCCACCGCCCGGTTACAACATGGACGAACTTCTCCGGATGGGCGACCTGGTCGAGCGACGGCTGATCCCCTACTGGGACGTCGATCCGGGCACGCCCGAGGCGGCCGCGCTGGATGCCCCGATCCTCGCCGACTGCTTTTTCGTGGCCAGGGGAAGAAGCGTGTTCATCGGCCTGCGGTCGCTCGATCCGCTCGAGGCCAGCCGGCTCGTGCCGCTCGTCCGGCGGATGGCCGCGGATCTGCCGGGCACCTTCGCCGTGGCCAAGCAAGCGAGCCTGTTCGAGAACGGCATCGGATCGGGGCGGACGGTCGACATCGAGATCGCGGGCCCCGATCTGGCCCGGCTCGTGCAGCTCGGCGTGCAGGTGATGCAGAGGCTGCCCGAGGCCACGCCGGGCAGCCAGAACCTGCCCAAGCCCTCGCTCGACCTCTCCAGCCCCGAGGTGCAGCTCGTGCCGCGGCTGGAGCAGGCGGCCGACATGCGGCTCGACGCCCGGCAGCTGGGCTACATCGTCGACTGCCTCGTCGACGGCGGCTATGCGACCGACTACTTTCTCGACAACGACCGGATCGACCTCGTGATCAAGGGCGACGAGCGGTTCGTGCAGCGGACGCAGGATCTCCGCAGCCTGCCCGTGGTCACCCCCGGCGGCCAGCTCGTGCCGCTGGAGGCCGTGGCCGAAGTCCACGAGTTCTCGAGCGGCCCCGAGCAAATCCTCCACCGCGAGCGGGAGCGGGCGATCACCATCCAGGTCTCGCCGCCGCCACAGATGCCGCTGGAGGAAGCACAGGAGCGGATCGAGCGGCTCGTCGTCAAGCCCCTCGAGGCGGCTGGCGCGCTCGGGGGCGGCGAGCGGATCACGCTGGGCGGCACGACCGACAAGCTGGTCGCCACCTGGAAGTCGCTGTGGTTCAACCTCGTCATCGCCGGCCTGATCACCTACCTGCTGATGGCGGCCCTGTTCGATTCCTGGCTGTATCCCGCCGTCGTGATCGCTTCGGTGCCGCTGGGGAGCGTGGGCGGGCTGTTGGGATTGTGGCTCCTGAACCTCGTCGGTGCGCCGTTCGGGATTTTTCAGCCCCTGGACGTGCTCACGATGCTGGGCTTCGTGATCCTGATCGGCACGGTGGTCAACAACCCGATCCTGATCGTGGAGCGGGCGGTGCAGCTCGTGCGGGAGGAGCAGGCCGAGCCGGTGGAGGCGATCCTCGAGGCGGTGCGCGGGCGGGTGCGGCCGATCTTCATGACCACGCTGACGACGGTCCTGGGCCTGCTGCCGCTGGTGCTCTTTCCCGGCGCGGGCAGCGAGCTGTATCGGGGGCTGGGCACGGTCTTGCTCGGCGGGATGCTGTTCTCGACGCTCGTGACGCTCGTGCTGGTGCCGGCCCTGCTGAGCCTCTGCCTGCGGAAGCCGCCGCGGGCCGTGGCTCAGGCGATCTGGGCCGACGAGGCCGATGAGCCCGCCGCCCATCCCGCCGCCCCGCTCGCCGTCGGCGGCAGGTAGTCGGCCAGCCGGGGCCGGCGGGTCGCCAGCCAATAGGCGGCCGAGAGGCCCGGCCAGAGCGTCGTGTTGCGGCCCCGGGCGTTCACGTACCAGCTCGTGCAGGGGAGCTGCCAGGGCGAGCCGCCCGGCTTGTCCTGCCAGACGGTCCGGCGGAACCGCCGTTGAAGATCCTCGTTCCAGACCCGCTGGACCTCGGGGCGAACCTCGACGGTCGGAAGCCGGCCGCGCTCGAGCCACTCGAGGCACTGCCCGATGTAACGCACCTGGGCCTCGATCATGAACACGATCGAGTTGTGGCCGAGCCCCGAGTTCGGGCCCATGATCGTGAACAGGTTCGGATAGCCGCTCACCGCCACGCCGAGGTAGCCCTCCGGTCCGTCGGCCCAGTCGGTCGCGAGCGTGCGGCCCCCCCTGCCCCGGATCGCGATCTCCGCCGTCGCGTTGAAGGCGTCGAATCCCGTGGCGAACACGAGCGCGTCGCAGGGCCGCTCCCGGCCATCGGCCGCGACGAGGCTCCCGGCCCGGACCTCGTGGATCGCGTCGGTGACGAGCTCGACGTTGGGCCGCGTCATCGTGGCGTAAAAGTCGTCGGAGATCAGCATCCGCTTGCAGCCGAGCGTGTAGAACGGATTGAGCTTGAGCCGCAGGTCGGGGTCGGCGATCTCCCGCTCCTTGTAGGCGGCCGACGCCTTCTGGCCCATCCCCATGAGCTTCGGCTTGTAGACGAGCCCCAGCGCGATCGCCTCCGCCCGCCAGTAGTGCCACGCCCGCACGAGCCTCAGCAGGCCGGGAACATGGCCGTAGGCCCAACGGGCCGCCGGCGAGACGGCCGCGTCGCGCCGCGGGAGCACCCACGGCGGCGACCGCTGGTAGACCGTCAGCCGCGCCACCCGCGGGGCGAGTTCGGGGATGAGCTGGATCGCGCTGGCACCCGTGCCGATCACCGCCACGTCCCTTCCCGCGAGCTCGACGTCATGACGCCAGCGGGCGGAGTGAAAGGCCGGCCCGGCGAAGCGGTCGAGGCCGGGGAGCGCCGGCAGCTTCGGCACGTGCAGGCCGCCCACCGCCGACACGACCGCGCGGGCCGTGAACCGCCGGCCGTCGGCCGTCGCGAGCCGCCAGCGGCCCGCCGTCTCGTCCCAGGTCAACTCCGTCACGCGGCAGTCGAAGACGATCTTCCGGTCGATGCCCCGATCGGTGGCGACCTGCCGCAGATACGCGAGGATCTCGGGTTGCCGGGCGTAGGTCCGCGTCCAGTTGGGGTTCTGGGCGAAGGAATAGCAGTAGAGGTGGGCCGGCACGTCGCAGCCGCTGCCGGGATAAGTGTTGTCGCGCCAGGTGCCGCCCAGCGCCGCCGCCTTCTCCAGGATGACGAAGTCGTCTCGGCCGCGGTCCGCGAGCTTGATCGCCATCCCGATGCCCGCGAAGCCGGCGCCGAGGATCACGACGCCGAAATCGGCGCCGGTGGCGGGCGGCGGTGAACTCGAGTCGGGGGCCATGGCCGTGCCAGCCTGACGGCTCGGGGCCACGCCGGGCAAGTTCGATTCCGAGGGGCTTCAGTCGGAAGCCCGCGCGAGCCGATCGGCCTCGACTGCCAGGGCCACGGCGGCCACGCTGTCGGCCTCGGTGAGACGGCGTGCATGGGCGGGGTCGCGGATCCGGGCGATCTGGTCGGCTGCCAGCGCCCGGACGGCGGCGCCGTAGACGGCCATCTTGTCGCCGCCCGGCGAAAACTCGATCTCGATCACGGCCGTCGCCGGCCAGTCCCGGAACCGACCGCGTACCACCTGCCTGCCTGTCGGCACCCGCTCCACCACGCGGGCCGTCGCCCCGGGCAGCAGCGCCATCAGGGCCGCTGCGGCCTCGTCATCGACGAGGGCCCGCACGGTCCCGTGGGTCGGCACCCAGTCGAACAGCCGCACCTCGCCCCGCTCGAACACCAGCCGCATCTCCTGGCGGTCGAGCAGCGAGGCCTGGTGGAAGCCGTGCTCGAAGTGAAACAGGATTCCGGGGTCGGCCGAGGCGGACTCGCCGGGGAGGGTCAGGCCGTGATCGGCCGGATAGCGGCAGGTGCACAGCACCTGTTCCTCGCAGCCACCCCCACCGTCGCCGACCGGGCCGGCCGGTCGACGGACGCTCCGTGCCGCCGACACCACCCTGCCCTGCCCCAGCCACGAGGCGACCAGGTCGAAGAAGTGCACGCCATGCTCCACGAAGATGCCCCCGCTGACGCTCCGATCCCAGAACCAATGCCCGGGGCCGAGCCCCTCGTCGGCGGCCTCGTTGATGAACAGCCCGTGGATCAGGTCGCCGAGCAGCCGCGAGCGACGCAGGCGGCGGACCGTCTCGGCGAGCGGGCAGTAGCGTTCGAGCAGGTTGGCCACGCAGACCAGGCTCCGTTCCGCGGCGAGCCGCTCGAGCTCGCGCGCCTGGTCGAGCGTGGTGGCCAGCGGCTTTTCGACGAGGACGTGCCGGCCGGACGTGAGCGCGGCCGCGGCCTGCTCGAAGTGGCAGGCCGGAGGCGTGGCGATGTACACGAGGTCGAGCGCGGGGTGCGTGAGCACCTCGGCGGCCGGCAGCACGGCGGCGTCGAGCTCGGCGGCGGTCCGCTCGGCGGCCACCGGGTTGACGTCGGCCACCGCCTCGATGCTCACGCCCGGCAGGGTGCGGTATTGCCCCACCGCGAACCGGGCGAAGCCGCCGCAGCCCACGAGACCGACGCGGAGCACGGCCGGGGTCGTGGTGGCCGGCGCCGCGGGCGCCGCGAGCGTCGCGGCGGCAACGCCGGCGGAGGGGAGTGGCAGGGTTTCGATCGGCATGACGCAGCCTCCAAGGGGGCACGCGTCCATGCCGGAATCGGTTCGCAACGGGCAACTCTACGCCCCCGCGGCCCGAAAGGGTATTCGCGCCGGGCCGTCAGGCCATCGGCAGCCGGACCGCCGCCACCGCGGACCGCAGTTCCTTCGGCAGCGGGAAGTAGACCTCCTCTTCCCGGATCGTCCGCTCTTCCACCTCGGCGTCGTAGCGTTCCCGGAGCCAGCAGACACAATCCTGGACCACGCTCTCCGGAGCGCTCGCGCCCGCGGTGATCACGACCGTCTCCTGGCCGGTAAACCAGGCCGGATCGATCTCGTCGGCGCCGTCGATCAGGTGGGCCACGATCCCGTTTTCCCGGGCCAGTTCGGCCAGCCGCTGGCTGTTGGAGCTGTTTTGACTGCCGAGCACGAGCACGATGTCGGCCCCCTCGGAGAGCAGCCGCACGGCCTCCTGGCGGTTCTGCGTGGCGTAGCAGATGTCGTCCTTCGGCGGCCCGATGATCTGGGGAAAGCGTTCCTTGAGCCGGGTGATGATCCGCGAGGCGTCGTCGACGGAGAGTGTCGTCTGGGTCAGGTAGGCCAGTTTGTCGGCCGGGCCGAAGGGCAGCGAAGCGACCTGCTCGGCCGTTTCCACGAGCGTGAAGGCGTCGGGAGCCTGGCCGATCGTGCCGATCACCTCGTCGTGCCCCTCGTGCCCGATGAGCATGATCCGATACCCCTGCTTGGCGTATTTGATCGCCTCGAGGTGCACCTTCGTGACCAGCGGGCAGGTGGCGTCGATGGCGTTGAGCTTGCGGTCCGCGGCGATGCGACGGACCTCCGGGGCCACGCCGTGCGCTGAAAACAGGAGCACGGCGCCCTCGGGCACGTTCTCCACCCGATCGACGAACACGGCCCCCTCGCGGACGAACCGGTCGACCACGTGCTTGTTGTGGACGATCTCGTGAAACACGTAGATCGGCGTGCCGTAGAGCCGGATCGCCGTCTCGAGCGTCTCGATCGCCATGTTGACCCCCGCACAAAAGCCGCGCGGGCTGGCCAGCAGAATCTTCATGCAGGGCGTGTGCGGGGCGGAAGGGAAACCGGGAGGTAGGCTACGTCGCTCCGTGCCGCATCGTATGGAACGGCCGGCAGCCTGACCAGCAGGGATCGGGCAACCGGCCCGTCGCACCCATGATCACGCCCCACCCCCCCGCCGCCCGCCGCGATCCGGTCGCCTGGGAACTCGCGCCGCTGCCCCCGGACGGCGACCCGGCCGCGGCCCGGCGGTTCTGTCGGGCCGTGGCCAGGGGGCATTACGAGAACTTCACCGTGGCCACGATGCTGGTGCCGCAGCGGCTCCGGCAGCACCTGGCCAACGTCTACACGTTCGCCCGTTGGGCCGACGACCTGGCCGACGAGGCCGCCTCGCCCCAGGCCGCGGCGGCGGCGCTCGCCGACTGGCGCCGCGGATTGGAAGCCTGCTTCGCCGGCCGGCCGCAGCATCCCGTCTACGTGGCGCTCGCGGAGACCGTCCGCGACCGCGGGCTCGCGATCGAACCGTTCGCCGACCTGATCGACGCCTTCGAGCAGGACCAGGTGAAGACCCGGTATGCCACGCGGGCCGAACTGCTCGCGTACTGCCGCCGGTCGGCCGATCCCGTGGGCCGGATCGTGCTCGCCCTCGAGGGCTGCCGCGATCCCGAGCTCGTGCGGATGTCGGATTCCATCTGCACGGGGCTGCAGCTGGTGAACTTCTGGCAGGACATCACCCGCGATCGCCTGGCCGGCCGCATCTACCTGCCGCAGGCCGACCTGGACCGGCACGGCGTCGACGAACCGTCGCTCGCCGGGCCGCGGGCGGCCGCCGAGGTGCGGGCGCTGGTGCAGGACGTGGTGGCCTGGGCCCGCGAGTGCTTCGCGGCGGGAGCACGGCTGCCCGCGGTCGCGCCGCCGGTGCTGCGGCCGGCGATCGCGATGTTTCTGGCGGGCGGCCATGCCGTGGCCGATGCGATTCAGGCCGCCGACTACGACACGCTCTTCCGCCGGCCGACGGTGGGCCGGATCACGAAGCTGCGGCTGGCCGGGCGGGCCCTGGTCGCCGCGGCGGTCGGCCGGCTGGGAGGGCGGTCATGACCGATCTGGCGGCCGATCACCGGGCCTGCGCGGCGGCCCTGCGGGCGGCGGGCTCCAGCTTCGCCCTGCCGATCCGGCTCCTGCCCGAGGCGAAGCGGCGGGGCACCACCGCCCTCTATGCCTTCTGCCGCGCGGTCGACGACATCGTCGACGACGCGGTCGAACCCGCCGCCGCCCGCCGCGGGCTCGACGGCTTCGAGGCGGCCACCCGCGCGGCGCTGGCGGGCGAAGGCAGCGACGAGCCGGTCCTGCGGGCGCTGGCCGACACCGTGCGGCGGTACGCCGTCCCCGCGGAGACGATCCGCGAGATTCTCGCCGGCGTGCGGATGGACCTCGATCAGGCCACCTATCAGACCCCGGACGAGCTGGACGGCTACTGTCGCCGCGTCGCCGCGGCCGTGGGCGTGGCGGCCATCCACATCTGGGGTTTCGTCGACCCCGAGGCGATCGGGCGATCTGACGACTGCGGCCTGGCGTTTCAATACACGAACATCCTGCGCGACATCCCGGAGGATCTCGGCCGCGGACGGATCTACCTGCCCGCCGAGGATCTCGCCGCCTGCGGGTGCACGGCCGACGAACTGCGGGCCGGCACGTTGCACGCCGGCTTCGACCGGCTGGCTGCGCGGCTCGTCGCCCGGGCTGAGCACCGCTTCGCCCGCGCCGCTGCGCTCGACCGCATGCTCTCCACCGACGGTCGGCTGGCCTTCCGGGCGATGTTCGGCGTCTACCGGTCGCTGCTGAGGGCGGTGCGCCGGGCGGGCCGAGGCATCTTCACGCGACGCGTGAAGCCGCCGAAGCCGCGGCTGCTCGCGGCGGCGGCAGCGACGGTTTTGCTGGGGCCGCGGGCTGGCCGGTGAACCCCGGCTCGCCCCGGGGCTTTGCGGCGCGGGGTGGCCGGTGCGAGAACAGAAGCCATGAACCTGTCGCCGAGCGTACGGAATCCCCACGCCCCCCGGATCGCGATCGTCGGCGGCGGCCTCGCCGGCCTCGCCGCCGCGGCCACGCTGGTCCGCTCCGGTGCCCGGGTCACGGTCCTGGAGGCCCGCCGGCGGGCCGGCGGCCGGGCCGCTTCGTTCGAGGATCCCGTCGCCGGCGGGCTCGTCGATGCCTGCCAGCACGTCGCCATGGGCTGCTGCACCAACTTTCTCGCTCTCTGCCGGGAGACGGGCCTCGGTGACGCGCTGCGCCGCGACCGCACGCTCTGGTTCATCGGACCCGACGATCGCCGCGCGGCCTGCACGCCCTCCCGGCTCCTGCCGGCGCCGCTCCATCTCGCCCCGTTGCTGGCCGGCATGCGGCACTTCACGCTCCGCGACAAGGCCGCCCTCGGCCTCGGGATGCTGCGGCTGGCCCGCTGGCGGCCCCGACCCGGGGGCGTGCCCCCCACGGCGCTCGAGTGGCTGCGCGGCATCGGCCAGCCCGAGGCCGTGATCCGGCTCTTCTGGCAGCCGGTCATCGAGAGCGCGCTGGGCGAGTCGATCGACCTGGTGGACGTGACCGCGGCCCGCAAGGTGGCCGTCGACGGCTTTCTCGCGCATCGCGAGGCGGCCGACCTGTTCGTACCGACCGTGCCGCTGGGAACGCTGTTCGGAGAGCGGCTCACGGCCTGGTTGCAGGAGCGGGGCGTGGCGGTGGAGGCGGGCCGGGGCGTCACGGCGCTGGAACGCGACACCTCCGGCGCGATCACGGCCGTGGTCGCCGACGGCGGCCCCCTGCCCTGCGACGCCGCGATCCTCACGGTGCCCTGGCGCGCGGCGGCCCGGCTGGTGCCCGATGTCGTGCCGCCCGCCGACGAGCGGCTGGCGGGTTCCCCGATCACGGCCGTGCATCTCTGGTTCGACCGCGACTGCATCGACCTGCCCCATGCGGTGCTCGTGGGCCGCGTCTCGCAGTGGATCTTCCGCCCCGACGATGGCCCGCGGGGCTACTGCCAGGTGGTGATCAGCGCCTCGCGGGGCCTGCTCGACGGCGATCGCGACCGGCTCCGCGACGCGGTGGTGGCCGAGGTGCGGTCGGCGTTTCCGGCGGCCCGCGAAGCGCGGCTCGTCGACGCGCGGATCGTCACCGACCCGACGGCCGTGCTCTCGGTGCGGCCGGGCGTGGAGGCGGTTCGGCCGCCGGCCCGGACCGTGGTGCCCAACCTGTTTCTCGCCGGTGATTGGACCGCCACCGGCTGGCCGTCGACCATGGAGGGCGCGGTGCGGAGCGGCCGACTCGCGGCCGTCGCGGCCGCCGCAGCACTCGGCATCCCCTGCCCCCGGCCCGCGGCCGATCTGCCCCGCGGCCTGCTCGTGAGGGCGTTGCTCGCCGGTCGCTGACCGCCGTCCAGCCTGGCCCGGCTCAGCACTCGGCCACCGCCGCGACCGAGCCGCAGCGGTTCACGAGCGCCGCCGAGAGCGTGCGGCCGTCGACGACCGCCCGCTCCCAGAGCTGCCACAGATCGAGGGCCGCGCGGGGTCGGCGGCCGAGCATCCCGATCACCGCCCCGGCCCGGTGCAGCGCCGACTGGGGCGCGATCAGCCGCGTCACGTCCGGCGGGAGTACGTCGCCGGCGGCGTCGGAGATCACCCGGATCGCCCGGCAGGGCAGGCCCGCGTCGCGCGCGACCTCGGCGACGGCGAGCGTCTCCATGTCCACGACGGCCGCCCCGGTGGCCGCGGCCAGCGCCGCTTTTTCAGTCGGCGTGCGCACGATCCGGTCCACGGTCACGATCGCTCCGCCCGCCCGCCCGGGCGCGACCAGCGGCAGCGGCTCGTCGGTCGGCGGCTCGCCGCGCACCAGCGCCGGCTCGACGACCGCCCCGCGTGCGAGCCCGGGATCGAGGCCCCCGGCGAAGCCCGCCGACACGAGCAGCCTCGGCCGGTGGCCGTCGACGAGGAGCCGCGCGGCCAGACGGGCCGCCTCCCGGCCCACGCCCGCGACGCACCAGGCGACGCGGGCGCCGCCGACCTTGCCCTCGTGAAACGTGAGCCCCGCGGCCTCTAGCGCCACGACGTCGGTCACGGCCCTGGAGAACGCCTCGGCCTCGATCGGCACGGCGAACACGATGCCGGCGGTGCAGTGGTGGGTGATCATGCGGGTGTTCTCCAGAACGCCATGCTCGGGAGTGTACCGGGCCGTCTTCCGCGGCGTGGCGTCGAGGTTGTCCATGCCCTCCCGCTTCGGCATCCTGCCTGCGATCGCTTCCACAGCATCCAGCCCGGCCAGTCCCGGCTGTTGCTCCTCGTGATCGGCCGCGCTCGGCCTATCGCCGTCACGGGTCGAGCCCGCCGCATTACAAAGCAGCCGCTCGATCTCTTCTACGAAGATCCTCGTGAGGGCCGCTACCGCGCTTTGGCGGTCAGCGAGGAAGCAGCGCAACCGCTTCGGCACGGAGATCACCCACTGCCGCACGGGCACCGGAGGAATGACGCGGTCGACGAGATGCGCAGCTGTCTGCAGCCGATGCGAGCGACTCTCACCAGAGCCCCCCTGCTCAACCGCTGCCTCAACCCGCGCGACGTCTCCCTGCGGGCGCCACAGACCCCGGCCGCCCGGAGGTGCGGCCGGCGGCCGGGGCCGCGGGCCGCGAAGGCTGCAGGGGCCATGGATGGCCCTGCAGCCGTGTCAAAAGTCGAAGGCGAGTCGCGTGCCGAAGGCGTGGATGTTGCCGCTGGCGTCGTCGCCCACGAGGTTGACGTAGTCTCGCGCGGTGAAGTCGTAGTTGAAATACAGCCTGGCCTGGGGGTTGAGCAGCCAGATGAGTCCAAAGGTCATGCCGTTCAAGACACCGCCGTCGACCTCGCCGTCGTTCAGGCAGAGGTAGTTGTAGCGCACGCCCGCCTGCCACGCGCCTCCGCTCGCGGACGCCGCGTTTCGCGGCTGGTCCCGGACGCGATAGAAATTGCGCCGCGGGATCGGCCGGCCGAAGCGGGAGCCTTCGAGCAGGTAGGTCCGCGTCTCGCCGGTCAGGAACCAGATCGCTTCGAGGTAGCCCCCCTGATAGAAGACGGTGCCGAGCGGCGTGCCCGGCGGCGGCTGCAGGCCGGCGTTCGCCGGGCCGTTCTCGAAGCCGTCGGCGGCCAGCGATGGCGTGCGGGCGTCGTACAGCCAACTGCCGAAATACTCGCCCTGCACGGAGAATGGGCCGCGGCTGGCTGCGAGTTCGAGGCCGAGCATGTTCTGCCACTCACCGATCAGCAGGCCGGAGTCGGCATAGATCGAGTTGAGCGGGCCGGGCGGGCCGTTTCGGACGCTGCCGCGACTGCGGAACCGCACGGCCGGAACGGTCGGCCCGGAGATCGCTCCGGTGGCGGCGTCGTAGCCCAGTTGCCGCCGCTGGGGCTGCATCGTCCGGCCTGCGACGCCCAGATGGAGCAGGCGGCGGCCCTCGTCCTCGAAGATCGGCAGGATGACGAGCCGCCCCACGGTGACGCTGCCCCCGCTCGAGGCCGTGAAGCCGAACGGGTTCGTCACGTTGGCGAACTCGCCGAGATACCAGGCCACCCGGCCGTCGGCCGCGGAGTCGGAGAGCTGCACGCCGGGGAGGTAACCGTCGTTGAACGGCCCTTCGAAGGCGTCCATGCTGTACGAACGCTCCATGAACTCGAGCCAGCGGCTGTCGGTGAGGTGCTCGAGCCCGTAGGGGTCCTTCTGGTTGCCGATGCGGACGGTGCCCAGCACGGGCAGGTCGCCGACCTGGAGGTAGAGGTCCTTGACGGCCGCGTTCGGACCGACGCCGGTCAACTGCGGATAAACCTCGTTCCAGGCGTTGAGCTGGTTGACGAAGTCGTACTCGGCTGCGAACTCGTAGAACTCGTACATCTGAAACTCGGTCCGGACCCGGCCCCGGCGCATGTTGACGGCCCCGGCCACCGGCGGGTTCAGGCCGCCTTGGTCCGGCGGCTGGTTCGGTCCCGGCCCGGCCGTGAAGCCGCTCGCATCGGCCTGCGCGCGGCCGCCGATGTGAAGCCGAAAGTCGCCCGCGGGCGAGATCAGTTCGAGGCCGTTGCGCCACCGCGCGGTCAGGGGAGCCTCGTTGCGGAGCGGGTGGGTCTGCGGCGCGGCCGGCGGGGGCGGCATGGCGACGGGCTCCGGTCCGGGCAGCGGCATGGCGACGGGCAGCGGGAGCGGGTCGAGCGGGTCGAGCGAGGCGACGACGGCGTCGAGGCCGGCCGTGAGCGGAGGTGAGGCGGGTTCGGCGGCCGCGGCGATGGCGGTCAACAGCGAGACGAGAAGCGACGCCGGCAGGGGGTGCCCCCGCCGGCGCGGAGGCTTCTTCTCGGCACGTTCGTTTCGACCCTCAGCCACGCCCCGCCCCCCGCAGGTGACACCTGCGGAGTTTTCGTCACCCGGCCCTGCCGGTGGCGACGGTCGCGCCTGGAGTTCGGGTCGGGCAAGCGGGGCAAAGGATGCGGGGCGGTCGCCGCCGCGGCCGCGAGGTCGACGCGACCGGCAAGGCTTCGCGGAGCCCCTGAATCGTCGCCGTGCCACAGCCCGGTGTCCGGCGAACTCGTCTCATCCGGGGTTCGACGGCTCCCCGGCTCGTGCGGTCTGGGCGCGGGTCCGCCGGCCGTCTTCCGGAGACCAGATTGTCGCGGCCGCGTCCTGGGGCTTCGCGGGCGTGGGCTGCTCTCCCCAGGCGGTGAGACGGACGGTCACCGTCGTCCCGACCGTCGGCCGGCTGGACACCGTGATCGCCCCGCCGCAGCCCTCGACCACCGACTTGCAGATGGGCAGGCCGAGCCCGCCGCTCCGCCGACAGTGGGCGTGACTCCGCACCGGATCGACCATCCAGAAACGGTCGAAGATCCGTTCCAGATTCTCCGCGGTGATTCCGGCGCCGTTGTCCTGCACGACGAGTGAGCCGCCTGCGGCACCATCGTCGGTGACGGTCACCACGACCCGGCCGGCCGGTGGCGTGAACCGCAGGGCGTTGTCGAGCAGGTTGCCGACCACCCGCCGAAGCCGCGCGGTGTCGCCCCCGACCAGCGGCCGTCCGCGCACGACCAGACTGAGGGAGACGTCCCGTTCCTCGGCGACACCGGCGAACATCTCGACGGCCTGCACCGCCACACGGGCCAGATCGACCGCCTCGCGGACGTGGGGGGCCGACGCTTCTCCGCTTTCCGCCAGCAGCAGGAGGTCGTTGGCCAGTTTCGACAGATGCTGCGCCGCCTCGAGCACGTCGATCAGCGTGTCGCGGTACTCGGTCGCCGGGCGTGCTTGAGAGACGGCCACCTCCAGCGAACTTTGCATCGCCGCGAGCGGGCCGCGAAGCTCGTGGGCCGCGTCGGCCACGAACCGCTCCTGCCGTTCCACGTGCCCGGCGACCTGGTCGAGCAACCGGTTGATCGTGGCTGAGAGCCGGTCGAGTTCGTCGCCGGCGCCGGTGATGGCCAGGCGGTCGCCGAGCCGCGTCGGCCGGAGCCGCTCCGCGGTCGCGAGGATCGCGGCCACCGGCCGGGTGGCCTGGACGGCGAGCCAGTAGGCCGCCAGGGGCGCGAGCAACGCCAAGGCGCTGCCGACCGCAATCAGCACCTGCATCAGCGCCCGGATGTTCGCGTCGAGCGACGCCGTGGACATCCCGACCCTGATGTGGTACCGCCGGCCCGCTTCGCCTTCGATGGACAGCCGCGCGTACCGGTAGGGGCCGACCTGGCGGATGATCTCCCGCCGCTCCGTCTGGATCGGCGGGAAGCCGGCGACCGCGTCGGGGCAGAGCTCGCTCTTCCAGACCGTTCGGCCGTCGTCCATGAGCAGGTGCGAGAACCAGGCCCGCTCGGCGTGACTTCGCTCCTTGCGTTGCAGCACGGCGACCACGGCGTCGATGTCCGGGTGGAGGTCGGTGATCGCCAGGGCGGCCTCGCGCACGGCGCCGCGAAGGACGGTGTCGGTCTCGCGGTACGACGCCGCGCGAGCCCCGAGCCACACCGCCAGCAGCGAGGCGGTGGTGGCGAGGAACACGACGAGCGAGTTCCAGAGCGTGAGCCGGGCCCGCATCGTCGACCAAAAAGCCAGATCAGTCGTGAGCCAACGCATAGCCCCGCCCTCGGAGGGTGCGGATCAACGACTCCTGGCGCTGGCGGTCGATCTTGCCCCGCAGCCGGTTGATGTGGACCTCGATCACGTTCGTGGGGCCGTTCCAATCGAAGCCCCAGACGTGCTCGCAGAGCATCTTCCGCGTGACGACCTGGCCGTGGTACCGCATCAGCAGCTCCAGGATGCTGAACTCGGTCGGCGTGAGATCGACGGAACGGCCGGCGAGCGTGAGCCGTTGGTTCGCCAGGTTGAGCTGCAGCGGGCCGACCTCGAGTTGCATCGCCGGCCGGTCCGCCGTGCGCCGATGCACCGCCTCGATGCGGGCAAGCAGCTCATCCATCTCGAACGGTTTGACGAGGTAATCGTCGGCTCCGGCTCGAAAGCCCTCGAGCTTGTCGGGCACCGCGCCGCGGGCGGTCAGCACGATCACGGGCGTGCGCACGCCGCGGGAGCGGGCCGCCCGCAGGACGTCGAGCCCGCCCGCCTTCGGCAGCATCAGGTCGAGCACCACCAGGTCGTTGGCCAGCAGGGCATCGGTCTCCACGGCCGCCGCCCCGTCGGGAATCCACGTGCATGCGTGGCCCGCCTCGCGGATCGCCGTGCTCACGGCCCGCCCGATGACCGGGTCGTCCTCGACGATGGCAATGTGCATGCTCGCGACCTCGGCAGAATGACCCCGACCGGCGCTCCGCGGATCACCGGACGGACCCGCACCAGTCTACCAGCCGGTCGCGGCGGTCGGTGCAGGGCCCAGGCCTCACTCCCACTCGATGGTCGCGGGGGGCTTCGAGGAAATGTCGTAGACCACGCGATTCACGCCACGGACCTCGTTGATGACCCGGGTCGAGATCCGGGCCAGAAGCTCGTACGGCAGGTGGCTCCAGTCCGCGGTCATGAAGTCTTCGGTCTCCACGGACCGGACGGCGAGCACGTCGTCGTAGGTGCGGGCGTCGCCCATCACGCCCACGCTCTGCACGGGCAACAGGACTGCGAAGGCCTGCGACACCTTCCGCATCAGGCCCGCGTCCTCGAGTTCCTCCAGCACGATCGCATCCGCCTCGCGAAGCGTGTCGAGCCGGGGCTTGGTCACCGCGCCGAGGCAGCGGACCGCGAGCCCCGGGCCGGGGAAGGGATGCCGCCAGACGATCTTCTCGGGCAGGCCCAGTTGGAGGCCGAGCTGCCGGACCTCGTCCTTGAACAGATCCCGCAACGGCTCGACGAGCTCGAACTGGAGGTCGTCGGGCAGCCCGCCGACGTTGTGGTGGAGCTTGATCGTCGCGGCGGGCCCGTCGGCCGCGGCGCCGCTTTCGATCACGTCGGGGTAGAGGGTTCCCTGGGCGAGGAACCGTGCCCCCTCGATGCGGGCCGCCTCGGCCGCGAAGCAGTCGATGAACGCCTTGCCGATCCGGCGGCGCTTCTCCTGCGGGTCGGTCACGCCGGCCAGCACGTCGAGGAACCGGCCCTCCGCCGGCACGACGTGGAGATCGGCACGGAAGTGGGTGGTGAACTCCTCGATCACCGCGGCCGCCTCGCCCTTGCGCAGCAGTCCATTGTCGACGAGGATGCACGACAGCTGGGCGCCGATCGCGCGGCTCAGGAGCGCCGCCACCACGGCCGAGTCGACGCCGCCGGAGAGTCCGCAAATCACCCGGTCGCGGCCGATCCGGCGCCGCAGCGACTCGATCGTCGAGGCGGCGAAGTCGTCGAGCCGCCAGGCGCCGGTGCAGCCGCACGCCCCTTTGAGAAAGTTGGCGAGGATGCCGCCGCCGGCCGGCGTGTGGGTCACTTCGGGGTGGAACTGCAGCCCGAACACGGGCAGCGTGCGGTGCCGGACGGCCGCCAGGGGGCAGGTGGCGGTGCGGGCCAGCGGTAAAAAGTCGGCGGAGACCGCCGCCACCTGGTCGCCGTGGCTCATCCAGACCTCCGTCCGGCCCGGGACGCCGGCGAACAACAGGTCGTGGTCGAGCACCTCGCAGGCCGCGCGGCCGTATTCGCGGGCCGTCGCCCGCGCCACCTGGCCGCCGAGTGACTCGCAGGCCAGCTGCATCCCGTAGCAGATGCCGAGCACGGGAATGCCGAGCTGGAAGATGCCCGGATCGCACTTCGGCGCCGCCTGCTCGTACACGCTCGCCGGTCCGCCCGAAAGGATGATCCCGCGGGGCGCGAGCTCGCGGATCCGCGCGGCGGCGATGTCGTGGCGGACGATCTCGCAGTAGACGTGCTGTTCCCGCACGCGCCGGGCGATGAGTTGCGCGTATTGCGAGCCGAAGTCGAGGACGAGCACCCGCTCGGCCTGCTGGGGAGCGGAAGCCGCGGCTGCGGCAGCCGGGATCGCGGGGGCGGGAGGAACGGTGCCGGCGGGCATGCGAAGGGGTCTGCGGCGGGACGGAAAAACCGCACAGTATACGTCTTCCGAATCCTTCCGTGGACAGGGGGCCGCGAGGGGTTGCCGGTTCCCTGGAGTCGGCGTTGATGGCCGAGCGAAGCCGGGATGGCGAAGCGAGGCCAGCATCGAGCGATGCGCAGGGCAGGATGCCCGCAGCGAGCGTCCGTGCGACAGGGACCGGCAGCCCCGAGCCCGTGAGTGGCAGGCGAAGCGAACGTCCGACGAGATGGCATGGGCAGCCCCGAGCCGCGCGCGCGAGGCACCACCCTGCTATAGTGCCGCCGATGCTCGTGCTCCTCACCAACGACGACGGAATCTTCGCCCCCGGCCTGGCCGCCCTCGAGCGGGCGGTGCGCCGATTCGCCGACGTCTGCGTGGTGGCGCCCTCGACGGAGCAGAGCGGCGTCGGCCACGCCATCACGTTTCTCACGCCGCTCACCGCCAAGGAGGTGTTCGCCGGGGACGCGCGGCGGGGCTGGGCCGTCGACGGCAGTCCCGCCGATGCCGTGAAGCTGGGGATCACGGAGTTCTGTCCGCGCCGGCCCGACCTCGTGATCAGCGGCGTCAACAGCGGACTCAACGCCGGCATCAACGTGCTCTACTCGGGCACGGTCGCGGCCGCGATCGAAGGTGCCTTCTTCGGGATCACGAGCGTGGCGGTGTCGCTCGAATGGGACGACCATCCCGACTACGACCGGGCCGCCACGATCGGCACGAGCGTGGTCCGGCAACTGCTCGAGCGGCGGCCGGCCCCGGGCAGCCTGTTCAACATCAACGTGCCGAGAAGGGCCCTCGCCGGCACGCCGGAGCTGCGGGTCGTGCCCATGAGCGTGTCCCGCTACGGCGAGGCCTTCGAACGCCGGGTCGATCCGCGGGGCCGGAGTTACTGGTGGGCCACCAACGACCCCCCGCCCCCGCCCTCCCCGCTGGAGACGGATGTCACGGCGCTGGCCGACGGCCATGTCACGCTCACCCCGCTCGACTACGACCTGACGCACCGCGGCAGCCTCGACACGCTGGCCGCCGGCCCCTGGCGGCTGGACTGAGTCGCCCTTGCGGGCCGCTCACGAGCGGCTGCGGAGGACGAGCATCACGGCCAGCACGCCGGCCAGCACGAGCCCGCCGCCCAGCACGAGCCAGACCCCCACCGGCACTCCGGCGAACTGCAGGGGCTTCCGCCGCCGTGGACGCC
>Ga0214923_10003063_pt1 | contig 21366 bp, 18 predicted proteins | sample LL1510_MetaG_FD_177993 | JGI IMG/M metagenome (GOLD analysis project Ga0214923, IMG submission 177993) | Freshwater microbial communities from Lake Lanier, Atlanta, Georgia, United States - LL-1510 | ecosystem: Environmental > Aquatic > Freshwater > Lake | place: USA: Georgia | collected...
ATTTTCGTCACTCGAATCGGCCACGATACTGGGCTCAGGCGCCACCGCCTCCTCGGCTCTTGTCGCGTTGTCCGAACTTGGATGCCCTCGGGTCAGTGTCGTTGCGCGTGACGTGGCGCGGGCGCAGTCTCTCGTCGATCTGGGAACTCGAATCGGGATGAGCGTGTCGGTGTATTCATTGGGAGACCTCGCCACCGTGCCTCGCTCACGCGTGACCGTCTGCTCGATACCAGGTTCGGCTGGCGTCGACCTTTCCCCGTTGGAACGAGGCGATGACGATCTCCTGTTCGACATCGCCTACGACGTGTGGCCGAGTGCGAATGCACTCGAGTGGAAACGTAGTGGCGGAATCGTCGCGAGTGGGCTCAGTATGCTCGCTGCACAAGCTCTCATCCAGGTGCGGCTTTTTGTCCTGGGGGACCCGCACACACCGGTCGATCGCGAGGCCGCGGTCTGGCGAGCAATGTGTTCATCCGTGGGGCTCGACGAAACGGGCCGCCAAGCGCTCTCGGTAGGCTAAGGCTATGTTGCGCTGGCTCACTGCAGGAGAATCCCATGGCCCCGAACTGATCGCAGTAATCGAGGGATTACCGTCGGGTATTCCTGTTCGGCGCGAGGAGATTTCGGGAGACCTTGCGCGTCGACGACTCGGGTTCGGCCGGGGCGCTCGAATGAAGTTCGAGCAGGATGAGCTCTTCATCAGTGGTGGAGTGCGCCACGGACTGACCTTGGGCGGACCTGTCGCACTGCGAATTGGTAATTCGGAATGGCCTAAGTGGGAGCAGGTCATGAGCGCAGAACCCGTTGATCGCAGTGTCTTGGAAAGTGGAAGAGGAGCCGCTCTGACGCGTCCGCGACCAGGTCACGCAGACCTGGTCGGGATGCAGAAGTACGGTTTTGATGAGGCTAGACCGATTCTTGAGCGCGCATCGGCGCGAGAAACCGCAGCACGAGTTGCGCTCGGCGCAATCGCGAAATCGTTCTTGCGCGAACTCGGCATTTTGACCGTGGCGCACACGGTTGCGATGGGTCCGGTGTCGGTTCCCGACGGAACACCGCTACCTCGTCCGGAAGATGTCGACCTCATCGATGCCGACCCTCTGCGTTGTTTTGATTCGACCACGAGCGGCGCAATGTATGCCGAGGTTGACGACGCCCATAAGAGCGGTGACACCGTTGGTGGAGTCGTCGAGGTCCTCGCCTATGGCGTACCCGTCGGTCTGGGTAGCCATGTGCACTGGGACCGACGACTCGATTCCCGTCTCGCGGGCGCGCTGATGGGTATTCAGGCCATCAAGGGAGTGGAGGTGGGAGACGGGTTTGAAACCACGCGGCGACGCGGGTCTCTCGCACACGATGAAATGATCCTCTCTCCCGACGGCATTGCGCGCGAAACGGGACGGGCGGGCGGCATTGAGGGCGGTATCTCTACCGGCACCATATTGCGCGTTCGAGCTGGTATGAAGCCCATCGCGACGGTTCCTCATGCCCTCAAGACTGTGGATGTCGCAACGGGCGAGGCATCGTCGGCACATCATCAACGTTCGGATGTATCCGCTGTTCCCGCGGCAGGTGTCGTGGCGGAGGCAATGGTCGCGCTCGTACTTGCGGAGGCAGTTCTCGAGAAGTTTGGTGGTGACAACATCGTCGAAACCAAACGCAATCTGGACAGCTATGTCGCCAATATTCCCGAATCAATCCGTACCGTCACGGACGCCTAGCGCAACGCATGACAGGTTTTAGTGGTGAACGTGTTCGCGCCGTATTTATCGGCCCCATGTCGTCGGGCAAGTCCAAATTGGGAAAGCGAGTCGCTCGCGAGCTCGGCTCAGGCTTCCACGACACGGACAAAATGATTTCCGCCGTTCACGGCGACATACCCACGATCTTTTCCGATTTTGGTGAAGACCAGTTTCGCCGGTGGGAACGAGAAGCCGTTGTCGAAGCGCTGGATCGGGGTGGAGTCGTCAGTCTCGGAGGAGGGGCGATCTTGAACGAGTCGACCCGTGCCGACCTGCAACTTCTTCCCGTCATCTATTTGCACATCACGCGCGAAGCAGTTGCCGGGCACCTCTCGACGAAGAACAGGCCTCTGTTAGCGGAGGGAATCGAAGCATGGGAGCGAATATTTGAGGAGCGCCGACCCCTGTACGAATCCCTCGCCACAGTTGACTTCGATACGTCGAGCGCGCATGCAGAAAATCTGACCAACGCAGTCACGGACTGGATCAGGCGATGGGAGGCACGTGCATGACGAGCATTACCGAGATTGGCGTGACGGGCGGCGGAGAGTATTCCGTTTTCATTGGCCGAGACCTGCTTGCGCAGGGTGCCGCACTGATTACCGAGGCGCTTGCGGGCGCGAGCAAGGTGATGATTGTGCATCCACCCACCTTGGTCGACAAAGCAACAGCGTTGAGAGCGGAACTCAGCACGAGTTTTCAGGTGATTCTCGCCGAAGTTCCGGATGCCGAGGCGGGCAAGCGTGTGGAGGTCGCCGCCTTTTGTTGGCAAGTTTTGGGTCAGGCGGACTTCACACGATCCGACGCCATCGTTGGCCTCGGCGGTGGCGCTGTGACCGACCTCGCCGGCTTTGTGGCGGCCACCTGGTTGCGTGGCGTTCGGTTCGTCAACGTGCCAACGACTGTCTTAGGCATGGTGGATGCCGCAGTTGGCGGGAAAACCGGAATCAACACGAACGAGGGCAAAAACCTCGTCGGCGCTTTTTCGGCACCTTCGGCCGTTATTTGTGACCTCAAAACACTGGACACATTGCCCGTCAACGAAAAGCTCGCGGGTTTCGCCGAGATTGTGAAGTGCGGATTTATCGCCGACCCGGAGATTCTCGACATCATTGAAGACGACGTCGAGACGGCCACAGACACGCAGTCGCCGCAGTTTCGCACACTCGTCGAAAAGGCGATCGCCATCAAGGCCCGTGTGGTCTCGGAGGATTTCACCGAGCAGGGCAATCGTGAGATTTTGAATTACGGTCACACACTCGGACACGCGATTGAACACGCAGAGAGGTATCAGTGGCGTCACGGTGCCGCAATTTCCGTGGGAATGGTCTTTGCGGCGGAGCTTTCTGCCCTGACATCGTCACTCCCGGCCGAGGATGTAGATCGGCACCGGCGTGTGCTGTCGCTTCTGGGCCTGCCCACCACCTACAGCGCCGGTCGCTGGGACACGCTGCTGGCGACAATGCGTCGAGACAAAAAGTCGCGCGGCAACATGTTGCGGTTCATCACCTTGAGCGCGATAGGCAAGCCGGTCACGGTCAACGTTCCAGACACCTCCATCTTGTTCGCTGCGTATCAAGAGACCGCGGCGCGGGAGTCAATAGACTGACGGTCGTGCGCATCCTTGTTCTTAATGGTCCCAACTTGAACCGTCTTGGCACACGTGAGCCCGACGTTTATGGAACGGCAACGCTGGAAGACCTTCGACTCACCCTCTCCGCCGAATCGGGGGAGCACGAGGTCGACGTGCGTCAAACCAATAGCGAGCCAGAACTTATTGACTGGATTCACGAGGCAGCCGACGAAAAAACGCCCGTGATTCTCAATCCGGCAGCTTTCACCCATTACTCGTATGCGCTTCGGGATGCTGTCGCCATGCTGACACAATCCGGCGTTCCTCTCGTCGAGGTGCACATTTCTAATCCTCACGCTCGTGAAGAGTTCCGTCATAACAGCGTCATTTCTGGCGTGGCAACGGGAGTTATTGCGGGATTTGGGTTCGATTCGTATCGACTCGCTTTGACCCAACTGACGCGCTAGCACCACGGCGCTCACTCGCGCCGGTATATTTGGCTTTCGCCCGATAACCCACATCTCGATCAAGGAACTTTCATGGCAACCACTGCGGATATTAAGAACGGCGTCGTCATCAAGATCGATGGACAGTTGTGGAATGTCATCGAGTTTCAACACGTGAAACCCGGCAAGGGAGGCGCGTTCGTTCGAACGAAAATGAAAAACGTGTTGTCGGGAAAGGTTGTTGATAAGACCTATAACGCAGGAACGAAAATTGAGACGGCCACAGTAGATCGGCGTGATTTTCAGTACCTCTACAACGACGGGAACGAGTACGTGTTCATGGACAAAGACACGTATGAGCAACTGTCGGTCAACGCTGCCACGGTCGGTGATGCACAGAACTTTATGTTGGAGAATCAGGATGTGCAGATTGCGTTGCACGAGGGCGAAGCCCTCTACGTTGAACTTCCTGCCAGCGTCGTGCTGGAACTGACGTACACCGAACCTGGTCTTCAGGGCGACCGCTCGTCCGCGGGAACGAAGCCGGGGACGCTTGAAACCGGTTACGAGATTCAGGTGCCACTCTTTTTGGAATCGGGCACCAAAGTGAAGGTCGACACGCGAACGGGCGACTATCTCGGCCGTGTCAACGACTAGCGCGTGAGCGGCCGACGTAAGGCTCGCAAGCGAGCTCTCGATATCTTGTTTGCGGCCGACGTAAGAAGTATCCCAGTTGAAGAGGCACTCGAGTCTGAGGCGCAGCGCGCAGTCAATGAGCCAGACCGGGAATCTTCGTGGACATACGCACGGGAGATTGTTGACGGAGTCATTGACAACTCTGTTGTCATTGACGAAATCATTGAGACCCATGCGCGGGGCTGGACGATTGCCCGCATGCCCGCGGTGGATCGGGCAATTCTGCGCATGGGCGTCTGGGAACTTCGCTTCAACGCCAGTGTTCCGCCGGCCGTTGTGGTTAGTGAGTGCGTCGAACTTGCCACGCTGTTGAGTACAGACGATTCGCCGAGCTTTATCAACGGTGTGCTTGGCGCTATTTCGGCTCTTCCCCGATAACGCGTTCCGCGTCTGCTACGGTAGAACAAAAGGCATCCTTTAAGGCCGTCCTGTGAGGCGGAGAAGGGGGTCAGATGGCTGCTCGAAACGTGCTGCAGGCTACTGATATCCAACGCGCTCTGACGCGTATAGCGCATGAGATTCTGGAGTCGAACCGCGGGGCTGCGGGACTCGTCGTTCTGGGTATTCCCACTCGGGGAGTGATCCTGGCGCAGCGGATTGCCGACATCATCGCCGAGATTGAGCCCGGTGTTCATGTTCCCGTTGGTGCGCTCGATGTGACCATGTACCGAGACGATTTGTCCCAGACGCCTTCTCGAGTGACCACACCGACTCGTATCCCGGGGGGCATCGAGGATTCAACGGTCGTGTTGGTCGACGACGTGCTGTATTCGGGACGAACCGTGCGCGCCGCATTGGACGCTCTCACAGATGCGGGTCGTCCGCGCGCCGTTCGCCTTGCCGTGCTCGTGGACCGCGGTCATCGAGAACTACCCATCCGTGCGGATTTTGTGGGCAAGAATCTTCCTACTTCCCACGCCGAACGAATCAACGTTCGCTTAGTCGAGACTGACGGAGACGACCTCGTCCAGATTGCCGGGGACTAATCGTGCAACATTTGCTTTCGGCAGCAGACCTGGATAAAGAGAGTGCCATTTCACTTCTCGATCTCGCGGAAGACATGGCGGAAACGGCTGACCGCCCGCACAAAAAGCTACCCGCTTTGCGCGGGCGAACAATTGTCAATCTATTTTTCGAAGATTCGACCCGCACTCGAATTTCGTTCGAAAGTGCAGAAAAAAGACTCTCGGCTGACGTCATCAATTTCTCCGCCAAGGGCTCCAGCGTCTCGAAAGGTGAGAGCCTCAAGGATTCTGCCCAAACACTGGCAGCGATGGGCGTTGACGCGGTCGTCATTCGACACGGTTCGTCGGGTGCCCCACATTTACTTGCGCATCGGGGCTGGATTCACGTGCCCATCGTGAATGCGGGAGACGGCACACATGAGCATCCCACGCAAGCGCTGCTCGACGCGTTCACGCTGCGTCGTCGCATCCACAAGAATCATTCGCGAGGTAAAGACTTAGCTGGTGTTCGCGTTGCCATCGTGGGAGACGTAGTGCACAGTCGCGTAGCACGTTCAAACGCGTGGCTCCTGACCACCTTGGGCGCTGAAGTGACCTTTGTTGCACCACCCACACTTCTCCCAGCGAGTGCTGACTCATTTCCTGTCGCGATGGTGACGAACTTGGATGAGATTCTGCGTCAGCGTCTCGACGCGATCATGATGCTTCGAATTCAAAAGGAGCGGATTCAGGGGGCATATTTTCCGAATGAGCGCGAGTACACGCGCGTGTGGGGTTTGACTGCCGACAGGTTCGGTGCTCTCAACGAGAACACGTTTGTGATGCATCCCGGCCCAATGAATCGTGGGCTCGAGATATGTAGCCAGGCAGCGGACTCACCATCGTCAACAATCCTGGAGCAAGTCGCAAACGGGGTCTTTGTGCGCATGGCGGTCTTGTTTAGTGTCCTGACCGGAAATGAGGAGTTATGAGCACGTCAGTAACATTCGCGGGTGCGACTCTGCCGAACGGTGACGTCGCGAACGTTGTTGTGAAAAATGGCCGGATAGTCGATATGGGAGTGGACGTTCGCGCTGACGAGGGAGAGGTGCTCGACGTCTCGGGACTTCGGGTTCTCCCCGGTTTCGTAGACCTACACACTCATCTGCGCGAACCGGGTTATGAAGCGAGTGAGACTGTTTTGACCGGAACGCAAGCAGCGGCGATAGGCGGATATACCACCGTGTTTGCCATGGCGAACACTCTGCCGGTTGCCGACACGACGAGTGTTGTCGAGATGGTTTGGCAGCGCGGTCGTGAAGCTGGTTACGCGACTGTTCGCCCGGTTGGGGCTGTCACTGTCGGGCTCGAGGGTGAGGCTCTTGCAGACCTCGCGAGCATGGCAAATTCGCGCGCTCGGGTCCGAGTCTTCAGCGATGACGGCAAATGTGTCGCTGATGCACTGTTGATGCGTCGCGCGTTGGAGTACGTCGGTGCTTTTGACGGGGTCATCGCTCAACACGCGCAGGAACCCCGACTGACGATCGGGTCGCAAATGAATGAGGGATTGGTCTCCTCACGACTCGGTTTGACGGGGTGGCCACGCGTTGCTGAGGAAGTCATCATTGCGCGCGACGTGCTTCTCGCCGAATCAACGGGTGCACGCCTGCACATCTGTCATCTCTCTACGGCTGGTGCGGTTGACATCGTTCGCTCAGCAAAGGCGCGCGGTGTGCGCGTGACAGCGGAGGTCACCCCGCATCATCTTCTCCTGACGGACGACAGTGCTCTCGATTACGATGCTCGATTCAAGGTCAACCCGCCACTGCGTACTTCGGATGATGTCCTCGCGGTGCGCGGTGGATTGGCTGACGGAACGATTGACATCGTTGCCACCGATCACGCACCACATCCGACAGAGAGCAAAGACTGTGAGTGGAGCGAGGCGGCCTTCGGCATGGTCGGACTCGAATCGGCGCTTTCGATTGTGAACATGACGATGGTCGAAACGGGTCTGCTGAGCTGGGCAGATGTGGCGCGCGTAATGAGTACGAATCCCGCGAAGATTGGCGGCGTAGGGGACACTGCGGGAAGCCTCGAGATTGGCCGACCGGCCGACCTCGTTTTCGTCGATCCACGTGTTCACCGTGTCTTCGGCCCGGAGGATCTCGGTGGTCGATCCGCAAACTCGCCCTATTTCGGACGGGAGCTTCCTGGAAAGGTCGTCCACACGATGCGGCACGGTTACTTCACGGTACGAGATGGGTCGCTGATCGACGCAGAATCCGTGCGTTCACACGCGTTCGCTGACGCAGGGGGAGTCGAAGACAATGGATAAGGTTTTCGGAACAGTCATCGTAATTGGCCTCATCTCATTAGCACTCGGATTCATGTTCGCGTCGTGGCAACGACGACGTCGCCGCGATGTTTCGATACTTATCTCCTCGGGTGTGCACCCCGAGAGGAAACCCGTTCTCGAAATTCGTTGCCTTTACGTCGCAACGACACCGCAAGAGGAGCCACTGGAGCGATTGGCAATTCCCGGCCTCGCTTTCCGTGCGAGAGCGAGAGTCTCCCTAGGCGCATCCGGAATCACTCTCGAACCTCAGGGTGAGCAGTCAACATTTATCGCGACGACGGACGTGCGCAGAGTTCGGGCTGCCAACGCAACAATCGATCGTTCTGCAGGCCCCGGTTCCCTGACAGCCATCGACTGGAGAGCGGAAACGGGTGAGGAACTCACGAGCTTCCTCCGCATCCCACGTCGGCATGATCGAACTGCCTTCACGGAGGCCGTCAACGCCTCAGTGATTAACCCACCAACGCCATCGAAAGAGCCCGCATCGTGACTACCGTGACACACTCCTCTGTTCTCGTTCTCGAAGATGGAACGCGCTATGTGGGACGATCTTTCGGGGCATCCGGAGCCACGTTTGGGGAGATCGTTTTCGCGACCGGCATGAGTGGCTATCAGGAAACCTTGACGGACCCGTCGTACGCGGGTCAGATCGTGCTGATGACAGCTCCCCACGTGGGAAATACCGGAATGAACGACGACGACATGGAGTCAAAACGAATTTGGGTGAGTGGATTTATCGTTCGCGAACCGAGTCGTATCGTGTCAAACTTCCGGTCTCAAAGATCACTCGATGATGACCTCGTCGCGCAGGGGGTTGTCGGGCTCGCCGGCGTCGATACTCGGGCCATCACGAGACACATCCGAAGTCACGGTGCCATGCGTGCCGGCATTTTTTCGGGTTCCGACGCCGAGCTGGCTCACGAAGCGCAACTGAAAGCAGTACTCGCTGCACCGACCATGTCGGGTCGAAATTTGTCTGATGTCGTCTCTACGGCCATCGAATACGTCGTGCCCGCAGTGGGGCGCTCACTGGGGACGGTCGCGATTGTCGATCTCGGTGTCAAGACGTCCACCGTGAACTACATTTCCGAACGAGGATTCGACGCCCATGTGTTGCCTCAGGACGTGACGATTGACCGGATTCAGGCGCTGTCTCCCGTTGCACTTTTTTACTCCAACGGACCAGGTGACCCGAGTGTCTCAGATCGGCATGTCGATCTGTTGCGCGACGCATTGCGCGCCGGGATTCCCTTCTTTGGCATTTGCTTTGGAAATCAACTCTTGGGTCGCGCTCTGGGCTTCTCAACCTACAAGCTTCCTTTCGGGCACCGAGGCATCAATCAACCGGTCCTCGATAAAGCAACCGGTCGTGTCGAAATTACGAGCCAGAATCACGGTTTCGCCGTCGACGCCCCTCTCGAGGGGATCATCGAGTCACCCTCTGGGTTTGGACGAGTCGAGGTGAGTCACTTCAGTCTGAACGACAATGTCGTCGAAGGTCTTTCGTGCCTCGACATCCGCGCCTTCTCAGTGCAATACCACCCGGAAGCAGCGGCCGGCCCGCATGACTCCAACTACTTGTTCGATCGATTCCGCGACATGGTTCTCGGCTCGAGCCCCGTCGGAGGTCGAAAGTAATGCCACGTCGTTCAGATATCAACTCGGTCCTTGTCATAGGTTCCGGCCCTATCGTCATCGGTCAAGCGTGCGAGTTTGACTATTCCGGTACTCAAGCGTGTCGCGTGCTGCGCGATGAGGGAATCCGAGTAATTCTCGTCAATTCGAATCCCGCCACAATCATGACGGATCCCGATTTCGCGGATGCCACATATATCGAGCCCATCACACCCGAAATCATCGAGTCCATTATTGCGAAGGAGCGCCCGGATGCGATCCTCCCCACACTCGGCGGACAAACAGCGCTCAACGCCGCCATCGCCCTTCATGAGATGGGAATTCTAGAGAAATACAACGTCGAGCTGATTGGCGCCAAAGTGGAGGCCATCCGTAAGGGCGAAGATCGCCAGTTGTTCAAGGATCTCGTTATCGAAGCCGGTGCCGACGTGGCCAGGTCGCACATCGCCCACACCGTGGAGCAAGCAATTGCGTTTGCCGAAGATCTGGGATATCCGCTGGTAGTTCGGCCGTCCTTTACCATGGGCGGCTTGGGTTCTGGCTTCGCGTACACCCGCGAGGAACTCGTTCGCATCGTGGCCGACGGACTGCAATCGAGTCCGACGAGCGAGGTTCTCTTGGAGGAGAGCATTCTCGGGTGGAAGGAATACGAACTCGAATTGATGCGTGACACCGCAGACAACACGGTTGTGGTGTGCTCGATCGAAAACGTTGATCCCGTTGGCGTCCACACGGGGGACAGCATCACCGTTGCCCCCGCCCTGACGCTGACCGACCGCGAGTATCAAAACCTCCGCGACATCGGCATCGAAATCATCCGTCTTGTCGGGGTGGATACCGGCGGGTGCAACATTCAGTTTGCCGTCGATCCGGCTAACGGGCGCGTCATCGTTATTGAAATGAATCCTCGTGTGTCACGCTCGTCGGCACTCGCTTCAAAGGCAACCGGTTTCCCGATTGCCAAGATTGCAGCAAAGCTGGCGATTGGATATCGACTCGATGAAATTCCCAACGACATCACGCGCGTGACGCCCGCGAGCTTCGAGCCCACACTCGATTACATCGTCGTCAAAGTCCCTCGGTTCGCGTTCGAGAAGTTTCCGGCGGCCGATGCAACACTCACCACGACCATGAAGTCGGTGGGTGAAGCGATGGCGATTGGACGCAACTATGCGCAGGCATTGCAAAAGGCGTTGCGCTCACTCGAGAAGCGGCACAGCTCCTTTCACTGGCGAGATGAGTCACGTGACGTTGAGGAGCTTTTGCACCTCGCGAAGACGCCAACGGACGGTCGCATTGTCACGGTTCAGCAAGCATTGCGGGCAGGCGCATCCGTTGAAGACGTTTTTTCCGCAACGGGTATTGACCCCTGGTTCATTGACCAGATTGTCCTGATCAATGAGGTTGCGCAACGTGTTTCGGGTGCGGCGGAACTCGACGACGACACGCTGCGAACGGCGAAGGACTATGGCTTTTCGGATGAACAAATTGGGGAACTGCGTGGAGTATCCGAGTCGGAGATTCGTTCGCTGCGACACGCGCGCGGTGTGAGACCCGTTTTTAAAACCGTGGACACCTGTGCCGGCGAATTTCCGGCACTCACGCCGTACCACTATTCAAGCTACGACTTCGAAACAGAAGTTGTTCCGAGCGACCGAAAAAAGGTCGTCATCATTGGATCTGGCCCGAATCGCATCGGGCAAGGTGTCGAGTTTGACTACTCCTGCGTGCACGCGGCTTTTGAGCTGTCCGACGCGGGCTTTGAAACCATCATGATTAATTGCAACCCCGAGACTGTCTCGACAGACTACGACACGAGTGACCGCCTCTACTTCGAGCCTTTGACGCTGGAAGACGTGTTGGAAGTCATTCACGCTGAGTCTTCGAGCGGGGAGTTGGTTGGTGTCGTCGTCCAACTCGGCGGCCAAACTGCTCTCGGTCTGGCAAAGGGACTGAAGGCTGCCGGAATTCCGATATTGGGTACGACGCCCGAAGCAATCGACCTTGCCGAAGAACGTGGTGCGTTTTCGCAGATTCTTGCAGCCGCCGGCTTGCTCGCACCGCGTAATGGAACCGCGATCGATGTGGACGGAGCGGTCGTCATTGCCGAACAGATCGGGTACCCCGTTTTGGTTCGACCGAGTTACGTCCTCGGCGGACGAGGGATGGAAATTGTTTTCGACTCGGTGGGACTTCGCGACTATTTCGTGCGCATCGGCGGACAGGCCATCGTCGGACCGGAAGCCCCGTTGCTTGTTGATCGGTTCCTCGATGACGCAATCGAAATTGATGTGGACGCGATATATGACGGCGAACGTCTGTATGTCGGTGGAGTGATGGAGCACATCGAAGAAGCAGGTATTCATTCCGGTGATTCGGCTTGTACGCTGCCGCCGGTGACGCTGGGCAAGGATGAGATTGCCCGCGTTGTGGAGGCGACTCGGTCAATTGCTACGGGTTTGGGCGTTCGCGGGTTGCTCAACGTGCAATTCGCCATTGCAGCCGGTGTCCTTTACGTGCTCGAGGCAAATCCGCGAGCGAGCCGAACTGTTCCGTTCGTCAGCAAGGCATTGGGCATCCCGCTGGCAAAGGCTGCCGCTCGAGTCATGGTTGGTGCACGCATCACTCAGCTCATCGACGAGGGCTTATTGCCGGCTCAAGACGGTTCGCTCGTGCCGGCAGATGCACCGGTGTCGGTCAAGGAGGCGGTTCTTCCGTTCAAGCGTTTCCGAACGATCGACGGAACAGTCGTGGATTCAATTCTCGGTCCCGAAATGCGTTCCACCGGGGAGGTGATGGGAATAGACCGGGACTTCCCGCGCGCGTTCGCGAAGAGCCAATTGGCCGCCTATGGGGGATTGCCATCACAGGGAAGCGTGTTCGTTTCCGTCGCAGACGGCGACAAGCGCGGCATCATTCTTCCGGCACTTCGCTTGCAACAACTCGGTTTCACGCTCGTTGCCACCTCGGGAACCGCGGAAATCCTTGCCCGGAATGGAATCACCGCCCGCGTGGTCAACAAGGTGAGTGATCAGGCTGGCAACACCATTGTCGACCTCATTCGGGCGAACGACGTGGACATCGTCATCAACACACCGAGTGGGCGGACCGCGCGGGCGGATGGGTACGAAATCCGCGCGGCCGCGGTTGCCGCTGACAAGCCGCTGTTCACCTCGATGGCGCAAGTGACGGCAGCCGTCGCGTCACTCGACGTCACGCGAAACGGGTTCGAGGTGCGAAGCCTCCAGGAATACCAACTCGACCGTGAGACCGCGTTACGGGTTGACGCATCATGACCCCTCAGAAGGATTTTGGAGCGCGACTCGACAGTGCGTTCGCACAGTTTGGTCACCTGTGTGTCGGTATCGATCCTCACCCGTACTTGTTCGATCGATGGGGGTATGACGACAACCCTCGATCACTCAGTGAATTTTCGAAACGAATTCTTGACGCGTGCGTCGATTATGTCGGCATCATTAAGCCACAGGTCGCGTTTTACGAGCGGTGGGGCTCCGCCGGATATCGTGCTCTCGAAGAGCTCATATCCCATGCCCGACAGGCCGATATTGTCGTGATTGCCGATGCAAAGCGAGGCGATATTGGGTCAACAATGCAGGCGTACGCCCAAACATGGCTGAGTCCGGGAACGCCACTCGAAGCCGATGCTCTGACCGTGTCGCCGTACCTTGGCTTAGGTGCACTCGACGAGACAATGACCCTCGCTCGGGCTCACGCGAAAGGCATCTTCGTCCTCGCGGCAACGTCGAATCCCGAGGCAATCGGGATTCAGACGAGCGTCGCGACGCACGGGGAGGATGCCGGACTCACAGTGGCCGCGACCGTCGTGTCGCGCGTCCACACATCTAACATGCTGGCCCAGCAGGTTTCCGGAGGAGTCGTACTCGGTGCAACCGTCGATCTTCGCGAATTTGGAATCGAGCCTGAACAATTTCCTGGTCTTCCCGTTCTCGCGCCGGGATTCGGCTTTCAGGGTGCACACCCTCGTGACGCTCGACGGCTATTTGGCGCACTGTCGGAGCGACTCATCCTGACCGAGACTCGGAGCATTCTGGAAGCCGGTCCGGATGAGATCAGAGAAACGGTGGCGAAACGGGCTGCGATTGTGGCCGAGTCTTTGGCGTAGCGTGGCACGCGTGAACATGCCAACAGTGGATCGTGTGGCGGCATCCCGCGCAGCCGTTGCTGCGAGACGTGCCCGGGCGTCCATCAAGGCAGATCTATCGAATGGCACTCGCACGGCACTCGATGTGTTCCTCGTTGGCACAATCGACGCCGACAGCGTGGAGGCATCACTTCGCATGACCGACTTTTTACTCAGTATCCCCGCCTTGGGTGCAAAAAAAATGGAGAGTGTCCTGTCGAGCCTGAACATTTCCTCGCGCAAACGCGTCGGCGGACTCGGTCCACGTCAGCGCGCTGCCGTGCGATCTTTTCTCGAAAGTCGTGCGCGGAGTCGAGGTGAGCACTCCCGTCCTCGGGTTGTTGTTCTGGCCGGCCCCACGGCCGTCGGAAAAGGCACAATCGTCGCACGCATCTTGGAAGAGTTTCCCGAAGTACACATGTCTGTGAGCGCGACAACGCGTGCTCCGCGACCTGGGGAGATAGACGGTGTCAACTATTTTTTTGTGTCACCGGAGGAATTCGATCGCCTCATTGCCGAGGACCAACTCCTCGAATGGGCGGTTGTTCACGGAACTCAACGCTACGGAACTCCGCGTGGCCCGGTAGAAGAATCCCTCCGCACGGGGGTGAGTGTGTTGCTCGAAATTGATATTCAGGGTGCTCGACAGGTCAAGGCGCACATGCCGGAGGCGCGAACCGTCTTTCTCGAACCCCCATCCTGGGACGAGCTTGCGCGGCGTCTCGAATCGCGCGGAACGGAGACTGCTCAGGAGCGCGTTCGGCGCCTAGAAACCGCACGAGAAGAGCTGGCTTCTCGCCATGAATTTGATGTTCGCGTGGTCAACGACGAGGTCGGGCTAGCCGCTCAACAGGTCGTAGACTTGATGGGTCTGACAAAGGAGCATTAGCGATGGCAAAAAACAATGAAGGAATTATCAATCCACCGATTGATGATCTGTTGTCCAAGGTCGACTCGAAGTATGCCCTCGTGATTTTTGCGGCAAAGCGTGCGCGTCAAATCAATGACTACTACTCCGACTTACACGAGGGGGCCCTGTACGACAATGTGGGACCGCTGGTGGACTCCAACATCGATGACAAGCCGCTGTCGGTTGCCCTCAGGGAAATCAATGAAGACAAGCTTGTCATTACGCCACTCTCGTCGTAGCCCTCTCGATGATGGCGTCGCAGCCGCTCCGAATCGTTGTGGGCATCAGTGGCGGTATAGCTGCCTACAAGGCCCTGAGCGTTATTCGCGGATTCGTGTCCGATGGACACGAGGTTCGGGTTGTTGCGACCGAGGCGGCGTTCGAGTTTGTGGGTCGTTCTTCGCTTGAAGCCCTCAGCAGGAATCCCGTCTCCGTTGGACTCTACGACGACGTCGCGAGTGTCACACACGTAGAACTCGGACAATCGGCCGACGTGGTCGTTGTCGCTCCGGCAACAGCGAACACGATTGCCCAGATTGCGCATGGCTTTGCCAGCAATCTGTTGGGAAATGTCCTTCTTGCCACGCGTGGAGTCGTCGTCGTTGCACCGGCTATGCACACCGAGATGTGGGACAACGTCGCAACGCAAGAAAACGTCGCGCTATTGCGGGCGCGAGGAATCATCGTTGTGGGACCGGAACGTGGTGCTCTGACCGGAGGCGACGTCGGCATCGGACGAATGACCGAACCCGAGCAGATAATCTCGGCGACCTATGCGGCCTTATCCGCCCGAGGCGCGTCCTCCTTAAGGGGAAAACAGATTCTCATTAGTGGCGGTGGAACACGTGAGCCAATCGACCCCGTCCGGTTCATTGGGAATCGCTCGTCTGGCACGCAAGCAGTTGCGCTAGCTCGGGCTGCCCACGCACGTGGTGCTCGCGTCACGCTTGTCTACGCACATCTCGATATCGAATTGCCGAGCGGGATCGAGGCAGTGCCCGTGTCGACAGCCGAGGACATGTTGGAATGCATGATTCGTTTGGCGCCCGACCACGACGCGGTAATCATGGCCGCGGCGGTCGCCGACTACCGTGTCGATCACGTGAGTGATGCGAAGATCAAGAAATCGGCATCGGCTGGTGTGAGAACCCTCACTCTTGTCGAAACTGTAGACGTGCTTGCCAGCTTGAGCGCTCTGCCACATCGCTCCTTCACTCTGGTGGGTTTTGCAGCGGAGACAGCTCGCGGCGATGCTTTGCTTCAACTGGCCAGTGAGAAGTTCGTCCGGAAGGGATGTGACGTTCTCGTAGCGAACGAAGTCTCGTGGGATGCAGGCATCGGTACCGCAGACAATGACGTCGTGATTCTTGTTCGAAGCTCGTCGACGGGTTCGCCACCGGATGTGCTGAGAGCGAGCGGCGACAAGTTGTCGGTCGCACATCGTATTCTGGACGTACTCGTCTAACTGCCGTTCCAGACCGCTCGCGCGGGGCATGCCAGAGGTCATCACGCATCTGTAATCGATGCGTCGTCTGTGGAAGGAATTTATGAGCGGCCTGCGTTTTTTCACATCGGAGTCTGTCACAGAGGGTCATCCCGATAAGGTTTGTGACCAAGTGTCGGATGCGCTCCTCGACGCATTCCTGGAGCAAGATCGCGTTGCCCGCGTCGCTATCGAAACACTTGTCACACGTGGTCTCGTTCAAGTGGCTGGAGAAGTCACGATCGACAACGGCTACGTTGAAATTCCTGACATCGTGCGAAAGACAATTTCCGATATCGGCTACATATCGAGCGACGTCGGCTTTGATGGCCGTAGCTGCGGGGTCAACGTTGCCATTGGAGCGCAATCTGTGGAGATTGCCAACAAAGTGATTCAAGACGAGCAAGCTGCTAGTGCCACGACTGATCCGAACAAGCTTGGTGCCGGCGACCAGGGCATCATGTTCGGTTACGCGACCACCGAGTCGCCCGCGTTGATGCCGATGCCGATTTGGCTAGCTCATCGATTTAGTGAGCGATTGGCCGATGCCCGCAAATCCGGTGAACTCACCTACCTGCGTCCTGACGGAAAGACCCAGGTGACAATCGGGTATGACGGCACGGTTCCGAGGACTGTCGACACCGTTTTGGTTTCCACCCAACACTCACCGAGCGATGTCGTCTCACTGGAGACTCTTCGCGCCGAGGTGGAAGAGGTCGTCATTCGTGATGTGCTCCGACTCGTTCCCACTATTGACACGTCGTCAACTCGCGTGCTGGTCAACCCTGTCGGGTCATTCGTGGAGGGTGGGCCTGGTTCCGACGCCGGTCTGACGGGGAGAAAAATCATCGTTGACACGTATGGAGGCGCTGCTCGACACGGGGGAGGGGCATTCAGCGGAAAAGACCCGTCGAAGGTTGATCGGTCAGCAGCGTACGCATTGCGCTGGGTTGCAAAAAACGCGGTTGCCGCCGGTTTGGCTCAGCGCATCGAAGTTCAAGTCGCGTACGCCATTGGAATCGCTGAGCCAGTGGGCTTCTATGTCGAAACGTTTGGCACGGGCGCCATCAGTGACGACAAGATTGCGCGCGCGCTGCGTGAGGTGTTTGACCTGCGTCCTGCAGCTATCATTCGAGACCTCAACCTTCTTCGACCGATCTATCAAAAAACGGCCTCGTATGGGCACTTCGGGCGAGATCTTCCAGAATTCACGTGGGAAGACACGACCGTAAAATCCGAGGAATTGCGCCGAGCAGCCAAACTCTAACCCATGGCTGAGCGAATTGCGCAGGTACTGCTGGACAGTCCGTTGCCCCAACTTGATCACTTGTTCGACTATTTCATTCCGTCGAGACTCGACGCCGACGTGGTCCTCGGTTGCCGTGTTCGAGTTCCGTTGCGAATGGGAAAGCGAGTTATCGACGGCTTTGTAGCCAATATTGTCGACCACTCAGATTTTGCAGGGTCGCTCAATGAGGTAGAAAGCGTCATCACCAGCGTTGCCGTCATGCCACAACATCTATTTGCCCTCGCGCGTCGAGTGAGCGATCGGCAGGCGGGAAGCGCAAGTGATGTGCTGAGACTTGCCATCCCCCCTCGATACGTTCGAATCGAAAAGTCGTTCTGGTCAGACGAGTCCGTGTCACAGCGTGCCGAGGCGTCCGCTCGAGTGGCGGAATTCGTCGCAGCGTACACGCCGCAGAAACATTCGGCAGGCTCGCTTTCGCAACTAAGCCCGCAGGAGTGCCGCTCCGTGCTGATGCCGGCCGGAACAAAATCAACCGAGTTTGGTGATGTTCCCTCGTGGATGCTCTCCGTCGCCGACGCGGTGGTCGAGTCGCTGGGTCGGAACGAGTCCGTAATCATTGCCGTGCCGTCCTACCGCGAGACCGACGATCTCATGCGTGCACTGACTTCCATCGGCGTAGGTGATGCGGTGGTGCGCACCGATTCGCGACAGACTGGCGGTGAGCGATACGCCGCGTATCTCAGGATTCTCGAAAACCAACCTGTTGTCGTGTTGGGCAACCGCTCGGCACTATACGCTCCCGCGTATCAACTCGGTCTCATCGTGATGTGGGATGACGGGAATTCACTGTTCAGCGAGCCACTCGCCCCCTATGCCCACGCTCGAGATGTCGCTCTTGTTGCTGCACAACTTTCCTCGGCTCGTTTGGTCTTTGCCGGTCACGTTGTGTCTCCCGACGTTGAGCGTCTTGTGGCGGTTGGTTTTTCATCCGCGCGAACGAGCGCGAAAAAGGACTACCCGAACGTCGTTCCCACGGATTCGCTCGTGTCCGATGGATCTCGTGCCCGAATCCCCAGTGTGGCGTGGGCGCATGCTCGTGCGCAGAGCCTGCTGGGACCTGTTCTGCTTCAAGTTGCGCGTGCGGGGTATGCGCCGTCTCTGGCATGTCGTCAGTGTCGCGTTCGTGCCACATGTCCTGAGTGTTCCGGCCCGCTTTCACAAGCCACGGCAACCGCGCCTCCAACGTGCAAATGGTGCGGTGCACTTGCGTCAACCTGGAAATGTCCGGAATGCGCATCCACACAACTTCGTTTTGTGTCGTCGGGTAGTCAACGCACGGCAGAGGAACTCGGACGGGCCTTTCCGAACACCCAGATCATTGTGTCGGACGGCAGCCACCCAGTTCAGTATGTGGCAGACCGTCCCTGCCTTGTTATTTCGACACCGGGGGCAGAGCCGGTGGCCGAGGGTGGCTATCGGAGCGTTGTGATATTGGACGGCGAGGTCTATCGATCACGTTCGGGGCTGCGTGTTGATGAGGAGGCGATTCGGCACTGGTGCAATGCGCTCGCGCTATCGCGCACTGATGCGACGTGCTATCTCGTGGGAGCGGGAGCGGAGCTCGGCAGAACGGTCGCGTCTTGGGATTTGCGAGGATTCGCACGGCGTGAGTTGCGCGAACGCCGTGTCCTCGGTTTGCCACCCGTTCGACGCGTTGCCAGCGTCACTGGTCCCGTGAGTGAGGTTGGTCACGCCTGCGACGCCGTTCGAGCCATCGAAAACACGCGCATAATGGGTCCGTCACTGTCTGAAGATTCGGCGCGAGCCTTTGTGCTTTTTGACTATCGTCATGGTGACAAGGTCGCATCAGCCCTGCGTGCATGTATTGTCACAACCGCGACGCAGGGGGCCAGACGGCGAAACGGAGAAGTGCCAACGCAGCGGATTGCACGCCTTCGGGTTCAAATGGACGATGCCGGGCTGGGAGATTCATTTTCATGAGGATTGTTTTCGCCGGGACGCCCGACGTTGCCGTTCCGTCACTGACGCAACTCGCTCGAGGCCACGACATCGTCGGCGTTGTCACTCGCCCCGACGCCGCCCAGGGTCGCAAACGCGAGATGCTGCCATCTGCCGTTGCGCGTCGTGCGCATGAGCTGGGGCTCGTGACATTCAAGCGAGCACGTTTCGACACGTCGTTGAGCGCTGAGATCGCCGACCTCCAGCCAGACCTGGGCGTCGTGGTTGCATTTGGCGGCATGATTCCGCGCGTTGCTCTCGACATTCCACGTTTGGGCTGGATAAATCTCCACTTCTCCAAGCTTCCGGAGTGGCGGGGAGCGTCACCGTTGCAGCATGAAATCATGGCCGGTTCATCTGTGGCGCACGTGACAATTTTCCGTCTCGTCGAAGAGCTCGATGCGGGTGATGTTCTGGCCTCGAAAGCATCGCCACTTGGCGCCCACGAGACTGCCGGCAACGCTCTGAATCGTCTCGGTGACGAGGGCGCCAATCTCCTTTCCACGGTAGTAGCAGGTCTGGCCGTTGGGGGAGTCGTGGGGGTTCCTCAAACCGGGCGTGCATCGTATGCTCCGAAACTCTCCTCAGCACAAGGCCAACTGCTTTCACACAACACACTGGAGCCGGTCTATAACCTGTTTCGCGCCGTCACACCGGAGCCTGGTGCGTGGATTGACACGACGTCGGGGCGCATCAAGGTCCTTGATTGTGCACCCGAACACGAGAGGCGAGTACCCGAAGGGCGCATTTCGGTCGCACAAGATCATGTTGTGATTGGTTTCCACGACGGAGCGCTCGGACTGCGTCGTGTGCAACCCGCAGGCAAATCAGCGATGAGTGCCGCTGATTGGGCGCGCGGGATTCACTCCCTCGGGGACTGGTACTTCGCATGAATGGATTCAGTTCACGACGCGGCCATCCAGCAAAGCTCTCACCAACGGCACGGACGGTGTCCCTGGATGTACTGCGCGCGGTTCATACTCGCGATGCGTTCGCTAACCTCGAATTGCAATCCGTGCTACGCAAAGCAAAATTGGGTTCATCCGACGCTGCGTTCGCCACCGAGCTCTCTTACGGCTCGTTACGTATGCAAGGCCTCTATGATTCCGTGATCAGTGTCGCGGCGGGGAGACCTGTTGCGGAAATTGATGACACCATTCTCGACATTCTTCGTCTCGGGGCGCACCAGTGTCTCGCGTTGCACACGCCCTCACACGCGGCCGTCAACGAGTCGGTGCGTCTCGCACGATGGTATTCAAGTTCCGGGGCCGCAGGTTTTACCAACGCAGTGATGCGTCGAATCACCGAACGAACGCGCGACGAGTGGGTTTCCCTCATCTCGTCTGACCAGACGATCGACCAAGTTCTCGCGCTCACATACAGTCATCCCGAGTGGATAGTGCGGGCGCTGCGTGCTGCTCTTGCCCATGAATCGAGCGACGATGAAATCGGTGATCTCCTTGAATCGGACAACCTGCCCGCTCGCGTCTCGCTGACCCGACTATTTGACGCCGACGATATTCCGCTCACGCAAGAGGGGATCTATTCCCCGCGTGCACTGACTCTGCTCGGCGGGGATCCGCATTCGATAGAGGCGGTGACCGTTGGTGACGTGAGAATCCAAGATGAGGGGTCTCAACTTGCGGCGTTGACCCTCACGAGATGCGCGCCCATCCGGTCGGACGAACGTTGGCTCGATCTGTGTGCCGGTCCCGGGGGCAAAACAGCGATTCTGGCAGCGGAATCAAATGCAACGGGCGTGACGATTGATGCCAATGAGGTGTTGCCACACCGTGCGGATTTGGTGAGAGATTCCGTGCGGAGATTCCCGCACGTTCGCGTTGTTGTCGGAGACGGGAGAGAAATCGCACAAACGCACCCCAACACATATGACCGCATCCTTGTGGATGCTCCGTGCTCTGGCCTTGGCGCTCTGCGTCGTCGCCCGGAAGCGCGTTGGCGCCGCACTCCTCACGATGTGGCGACGCTAACGGGATTGCAAGTGGAGTTGTTGCGAAGCGCGCTTGCGGCGTTGAAACCGGGGGGCGTGCTCGCCTATGTGACGTGCTCTCCGCATCTGGTAGAAACACGTGGCGTTGTCAATCGCGTCCTCACCGAGTTCCCTTCGGTGACGGAACTCGACACGCG
>Ga0214923_10003065_pt1 | contig 21363 bp, 19 predicted proteins | sample LL1510_MetaG_FD_177993 | JGI IMG/M metagenome (GOLD analysis project Ga0214923, IMG submission 177993) | Freshwater microbial communities from Lake Lanier, Atlanta, Georgia, United States - LL-1510 | ecosystem: Environmental > Aquatic > Freshwater > Lake | place: USA: Georgia | collected...
TTTGATTAGTTTGATTATTTTGATTAGTTTGATTATTTTGATTATTTTGATTAGTTTGTTTATTTTGATTAGTTTGTTTATTTTGATTAGTTTGTTTATTTTGATTAATCTGTTTATTTTGATTAGTTTGATTTAATGATGAAAATATTTTAGATTTATTTAACATTTATTTTAATTTGTGATAATAAATTAAAATAAAAATAGTAATATATTTATTAGTTTATAAAACTGGGAAACCAAGAGCACCACCACTAATACGAATAATATTGTTATTTACACAAGTAACAATAAATTCATATGTTTGTTTCCATGATGCACCACTTCCTACATCACCATTACCATTAGAACCGATAATTGCACCATTTGAAGCTTCAGGAACAATAGAAACATTTGTAAGTTTTCCATAATTGGTAGAACCCATAGGATCAAGGCAAATAAAATCTAAAGAATATGAATACATGTGATATCCAGTTTGTGTTGGTATGACTGGAGCACCATAATAAGGTTGTATAAGTGAGAAATAATCAGAACCCATTTGTGCAAGACGATTAGTATTTTCATATATGAGGGAAGTATTTTGTATGGGGTCATAGGCGCCCATTGGGGTGAAATTAATAAGATTATTATTAACAACTGGAGAATTTGTAAGATAATTAGACCATTCAGCGGGACCTGTAGTATTGCGAACAGAGAAGAATAATACTTTAATTGCGTGAGAGAAACGAATATCATAATTAGGGATTGGATTATTGGATGGATTAAATGTGTGACGGGGGGCGGTTTGAACTTGTTCAATTAAGATATCACGAGGAGCACAAGCCATACGTTTGCGTTCATCATTAGATACAATGGCGTAATTGGCCCATACTTGGCATTGATTTAATGTGGGATAAGCATTTCCAACAAAATCAGAGGAAGTTAATGGGGCATATGGATTTACTCCTGCAGCTGGAATGGTAGACATGCTTTTAATAACAAGATTTGGAAGACCACGGAAAGAAAAATTAATACGCATTTCATTATAGGGTAGAGCTGCAGTAGGAAGAGCAACCCCACTATCACGACTATAAAAAAATGGAAGAGGTAAATTAAGAACTGCTGAAGAAATAGATGGTGCAAAATTTGGTGTAGATATAACAGGTTGTGTTAAACTAGGTATATTACCAATCATATTATTGTAACCATTACGTTTTCCTGCAGGTACAGTGAATGCGGTCCAAAAATCAAGATGGAAATTACAGAAACGGGCGGCAACTAAATCATTAAAAGTAATGCAACATTCACGAATTAAATTATGCATTAAGTTTTGAGTCCAACGGAAAGCGGCAGGGCTACCATTTACAGTAATATTAGAGTTGAAGTTAAGAGTTGGTGTTGTAAGACGAAGCCAAGTTTGTAATAAATAATCACCAGCACGAGAAATACTAACAGCCCATTCTTGATCAAAATCAGGTTGTCCCGAAGCACGAGATAATACAACTGGTACTTGAGTAAACCAAGTAGATTTACGAGTTTCACGTACAAAATAAGCAGTAGCTTCTGGACCACCATATAAATATTTTTCTATTTCATCGAAGGTGGCAAGATCGATGAATCCAGATGTGACATTGGATTGACAAATTCCTGAAGACATTTTTTATAATAAAACAAGATAATATAAAAATATAAAAAAAAATACTTATTAAATTTAAAGAAAAAATTTAATAAATTACTAAATTATTTATACATATAAATACAACAATTTTTCAGATATTTCTCTGAAAAATTATATTAAAATAAAGAAAATTAATTTATACACAATCAGAACATGTATCTAACCATTTTTCTGGTAATTTATCTTTAAAATCATCATTTTTAGATAAAACTTTATAATAAGATGATGTGGGAAGAGCTTTTTTACATTTAGTACATTGAATAATGTCTGTTTTAAATTTAATATCAAAACCACTATTTTTAATATATTCATAAAAACGATGAGATACGCTATAACTACTATCTTCTCCTAAAGTATCAAAGATACATATTTGTTTCATTGTTACATTATCTTTTTCACATCGTTCTTTCCAAACAGTATTTAAAAAATCATAATCTAAACTATATTCTTTAATAAAGTTTAAAATTAATGTTGGAAATGTCATTTGAATTAATTGAAATAATTCATAACCAAATTTAACATTTTTTAATTTTTCTAAAATTTCTTCTGTATTTTCGGGATTTTTATATTTTTCAATATTAGATTTTTCACTATTAGATTTTTCATTAACTAAAGTAGTTGTCATTATTTATTTAATAAATAATAATCTTTAAATTATTATATTTTATTTTTTATTTTTCATCTATAATAATTTTTTTTATTTTTCATCTATAATAATTTTTTTTATTTTTCATCTATAATAATTTTTTTTATTTTTCATCTATAATAATTTTTTTATTTCTTGGTAATTTGATACCTAATTTTTTTTCAATATTAGATATTTCTAAATTAGAAGGTATTAATTTATTATTTTCCCAATTATTTATAACTTGTACTGACACACCTAATAAATTTGCAAAATCTTTTTGAGTTTTTATATTTTTTGCTATTCTAGCTTGAGAAATAATTAATCCTAAATTTTTAACGGGTTCATATTTAATATTTTCAATATTATTAGTTTTTTGACTAATTATTTTATTTTTTTCTTTTTCTTTTTGAATTTTTAATTTATTATCATGTACAGTATTAAAAGTAATTACATTATAATCTTGATGGTCCATTTTAATTAAAAATTAAATTTAACTTTAAATTATTTTAAATTAAAAATGGACCATTAAGATTATAATATTTATTTTTAAACTTTTTATATAAACTATAACCACTTTATTAATTTATTTATTAATTCCTTTAAATTAAATTTTCTTTAAAACCCTAATTTTATATTAGGAAGGGTTTGGGTTTGATTTAATATGAGAGGAGGGAAGAAACAGAAGGGAAAGAAGGGAAAAGAAGAGAAAAGAAGGGAAAGCAGGGTAAAGAAGGGAAAGAAGGGAAAAGAAGGGAAAAGAAGGGAAAAGAAGGGAAAAGAAGGGAAAAGAAGGGGAAAGAAGGGAAAAGAAGGGAAAAGAAGGGAAAAGAAGGGAAAAGAAGGGAAAAGAAGGGAAAAGAAGGGAAAGGGAATGTTATATCCAGTTTTATTTATAAATAATAATTTTATAAATAAAAAATTGTTAAATATATAATTATATAATAAAATAATAAAATTAAAGATTACTTTGAAGATTACTTTGATATATTGATATTGATTTATTATATAAATTAATTAGTATATCGTCTGCTAAAAAAGGATAAACTAATTTTAATTCTTGAATAATCTTGTTTATTTTATTTTTTTTATTTTCTTCTATTTTTTTTTTAATATAATTATAATTAAAATTTATATTTTGTATTTCAATAACAAAATTTATATTTTTTTTTGGTTTTTTAAGTTCTTGAAGTTTAGAATAATTATTACTTTCAATATTTATATGATTATTTAATTGAGAAATAATTTCCATTTATTAAAACTATTTAACTTATTTATAAAAGTTATTCAATTTTTTTTATAAAAATTAAAAATTTCAAAGTTTATAAATAAGTTAAATTAAATTAAATTAAGTTAAATTAAGTAAATTAAGTAAATTAAGTTAAATTAAGTTTTAATAAAATATAATAAATAAAATATAATAATAGATAAATAAATTAAAATATATAAAGAATAATTATATAAATATATAGTTATATACTAGATTAATTTATTTATGATAATAGATGAAGATGAAAATAATGAATGGATTTTATTAGATGATAGTGATGAAATTAATATGATTAATAATTTTTCTAAAATAAATATAAAAAATAATATAAAACAAATTTTTAATGATAATAAAAAATATATTTTATGTATAGATATTGGAGTAATTAATTTAGGTTTAGCAGGAATAGTATGTGATAATAATTATAAATTTAGAGAAGTAGTAGGAATAGATTTAATAGATATAACAACATTTGCTTATTGTTCTAAAAATTGCAAATTAAATCATACAAAAACATTTAGTGATTGGATGGAGCATATATTTGAATATTATCAAGAAGTTTTTGATAATGTAGATAAAATAATATTAGAAAGACAACCTCCTTGTGGTTTTGTTGTAATAGAACAATTAATATATAGTAGATATAGAAATAAATGTGAACTTGTATGTCCAAAAAGTATTCATAAATTTTATAATATTTCTCATAAAAGTTATGAAAATAGAAAATTATTTATGGAAGAAAAAGCGTTTAATCATATTAGTAGTGATTATATAAAAAAAGAATTTTTATCTTTTAATAGAAAACATGATTTAGCAGATGCTATTTGTATGGGTATTTATTGGTTATCTTTATATCATGAAAAATATATGTTAAATGAAAAAAAGAAACAAATATTGGCAGAATGTAATAAAAAATATCATTATGAATTAGGCATGAGTTTTGATGAATGGTTAAGTTATTTTAAATATGAACCAGAAGAATTTATATAAATTATTTTATCCAGTCATTATGTTGTGATATAAGATTAGTAATTAAACATATTATACCAGAAATAAAAGTAAATAATATAGCAACTATAAATAATTTAATAGATGGTTTAGATATAATACTATAAACAGAAAATATAGAAAATCCTACAACAAAACCAATTAAAGTTCCATATAACCAAGCACCATATATATTTTTAGTTATAAAAACTCCAATAGCAGAACAAATTAATAAAGAAAATATTATAGAAAATATAATAATTTTGGTAATATTTTTAGGTGATAAATTATGTTTATTATTTAAAATAAATGTATCAAATAAATATAAAAATATTATAAATATAATTAATCCAATAAATGCAATTAAACCTCTTAAAAATCCATATTTACTTTCTGTTATAGAATCAAAATAAACAATAGTACTTTTCATTTATTTAAATAAATTATATTTATATTTAAATAAATTATATTTATATTTAAATAAATTAGAAATTCTCATGATAAAACAACAAGAAATAAAAGAAATAAATGAAGAAGTAAATAAACAAATAAATAAAGTAGTAAATAAAGAAATAGTAAAACAAGAAGAAGTAGTAAAACAAGAAGTAGTAAATAAAAAAGAAGTAAAAGAAGAAAAAGTAGTAAATAAAGAAGAAGTAAAAGAAGTAAATAAAGAAGTAAAAGAAGTAAAAGAAGAAGAAGTAGTAAATAAAGAACAAGTAAATAAAGAAGTAGTAAATAAAGAACAAGTAGTAAATAAAGAAGTAAAAGAAGAAGTAAAAGAAGAAGTAAAAGAAGAAGTAAAAGAAGAAGTAAAAGAAGAAGTAAAAGAAGAAGTAAAAGAAGTAGTAAATAAAGAAGTAGTAAAAGAAGAAGTAGTAAAAGAAGAAGTAGTAAAAGAAGAAGTAAAAGAACAAGTAGTAAATAAAGAAGAAGTAAATAAAGAAGAAAAAGTAAAAGAAGAAGAAATGAATATAATGAATATAATAAATATAAATAATAAATTAAATATAATTATGGATAAATTAGAAAAAATAGAAAATATTTTATTTGAAAATAAAAAAAATGTAGAAAAATCATTAAATGATATAGAAAAAAGTACTTCTAATATGGATGAACATATTGATTTTATTAATAATGTATATAATGTAATAAGACACCCATTAAATGTTATTACATCTAAATTTTATTCATTAAGTTATTCTAATAATAATTATAAATCTTTACCAATAAAATAATATATTTTTCAGTAATAAATAATGTCTAAAATAATAAATAATTCTACTTTAATAGATTTTACAAATGCAATATCAAATAAAAATATTATTATTTCTTTAAGTATAATAATAATAGTATTATTAATTTTTACATCAATAAATCTTTTATTTTATAGAGAGTTCTTTTAAAATTTCCAATAACAATGTATTTTCGGTAGATTTTCTTTCAATTATGGCATATAATAATTCATCACCAGAACTAATATTAAGAGTATTAGAAATATTTGTAGGAATAGTTAATACCATATAATATATATTAACAATACGTTCTTTTTCTGGTAAATGTATATGTGATTTATATCTAATAGCTCTACCAATAATTTGTTTTAAACTAGAATCATTCCATGGGGGATCTAATATAATAACATTTTTTACTCCTTTTAAATCTAATCCCTCACCACCTGCTTTGGTGATAATTAAACAATTAAAAAGGTCATTATTAAAATCTTCTATTATAGTTTTTCTTTTCATAATAGGTACATTACCAGTAAAAGATTCATATTTTATAGATGAATCATTTTTTATAACATTAATAATAGCATCTATACCAAACTGTATCCAATTAGTATAAATTATAGTTTTACCATTTTTTATTATAGGTAAAGCATATTCTATCTTCATACTTAAATATTCATCGCCACAATAATTTACAGCTTTTCTATAGGCATTAAAAAAAACTGATGAATTATTAAATTTAATTTCTGGAGAGAAAGATGTATCTTTATCATCTATATAATTTACAGCATTTTTATATATTTTATAATATTGAGATGTCATTGGGACAGATATATAATGTTCAATTTTTGATGGAAAATTTTCATCTTTTTTATCTATCATTACAACATCTATTTTATTATGTAATAATTTTTTTAATTTCATTAAATTATCAGAATCTATCATTTTATTTAAAAAAATTTCAACTTGACCTTTTGTATAATTAGAATATGTTCCTATAATATTTTTTTGATATAACATATTAATTATAGGTATAAAATCTTGTAAATTATTAACATATGGGGTAGCTGTTAATAATAATAATTTATCAGCATTAAAAGATAATTTTGTAATTATTTTAGATTTTTGACTATCATGGGTGCGTAAATTATGAACTTCATCAATAATTAATAAATTATTTTTTATTTTTGGAAGATTATTAGAATTATATAAACTTAAAATTTTTTCATAAGAAAAATAATTATATTTTTTTTCATTTTTAACTCCATATTTTACCATTTCTTTCTTAAAATTAGCAATTAAACTAGCTGGTCCTATAAAATATATTTTTTTATTGGGATAATTATCTAAATAACATTGTGACACAGTTATAGCAGTTAATGTTTTACCTAATCCAGTACCATGAACTACTAATAATGTATCATTTTTTTCCATATATTTAACAACTCTAATTTGATTTTGCGTTAATGACACTTTTGATCTGGTAATACATTTACTTAAAGTATTATCTTTATTAGGAGATTTAGATTTTTTATTAGGAGATTTAGATTTATTGCGACATCTATTAGTTATGGGATCCCTATATTGATAATCTTTACAGGGTATTAAAGTTTTACTAGATTTAGATTTAGTTTTAGTTTTAGATTGTTTATTAGGAGATTTAGATTTATTGCGACATCTATTAGTTACGGGATCCCTATATTGATAATCTTTACAGGGTACTAAAGTTTTACTAGATTTAACTTCAGATTTAGATTTAATTTTAGATTTAACTTTAGATTTAGATTTTTTATTGGGAGATTTAAGTTTAACTTCAGATTTAGATTTAGATTTAACTTTAGATTTAGATTTTTTATTGGGAGATTTATTTCGACATCTATTAGTTATGGGATCCCTATATTGATAATCTTTACAAGGTTTTAAAGTTTGTTTCATAAGTATTTATTAAATATAAAATATAAATTATATTTTGTATTTTGTATCAGACAGTATATTAAATTAAAATTGTAATAAATTCCATATATAAACAGGCAATAAATGATTATTAGTTAATGAATTCCAATTTTCATTAAATTGTATTAAATTATCAATTTTTCCAGCATGAGTATATATATTGGGATCATAATTATTAGTAAAATTAGGCATAGTAGAAAAAGGTCCCGATGGAACAATATCAGCTAAATTTACAATTCTATATAAATTTATATTCTTTTGATTATTTATTAAATTAGCATAGGCTGTATTTCCACTAGATGGAGCAGCAAATGTATATGTTATAATTTCATTATCAAAATTTAAAGATAAATCTAATGAACAAATAGTTGCTATAGCACCACCTAAACTATGACCACTAATAATTATAACTGTTTCTGGTGTAATTAATTTATTTAATTTATTAATTAAATTATTTCTAAATTTATTATAAATATTTAAAAATCCCTCATGAACTAAAATTTCATTATTTAGTTGTTCATTTGTCAATGTTTGAAATATTTTAGAATTTATTGAATATAAAGATTTTAAATTAGTTTGTTTTTGATTATTATTTGTTTTTGAAAAATATTTTTGATATGTAGTTAAATCTTGTAACCATTCTATTATATAATTAGTCCCCCTAAATACAATAAAAATTACATTAGAACTTGACCACATAATACCAAATATAGATTCTGCTGGATCATTATACATTTCTAATATTCTATGTAATGGATATGGATTAATTATTGGTTTAATATTATTATTATCAATACCTAATAAAGTTATTAAATAAGCACAATATAATGCTATACCATAATTTTTGGTAGTTGTTATATTATATATTTTGGGTTTAATTAAATTTATTATTTTATTATTATGAATTGTTATATATAAATATATACTATTATTAGAAATTACAAATTTTATATTACTTTGAGTTAAAAATATTTGAGAACAAAAAAGTTCTTTACATGGGGGATTTAAATTTTGTATAGCATTTTTTATAGCTATATTTGTATTATTTTTTTTATAAAAATAGAAAGAAATAAATAACATTATTATAAATAATAATCCCAAAAAAGCCAAAATTAACATAATAATAATAATAAAAATATCATATAATTTCATAAATTATTTATTTATTAAATATAATATAATAAATAATAATTGAAAATAAACTCAAATAAACTTAAATAAACTCAAAATAAATTAATTTAATTATTTATTATATCATATTTAATAAATAATAATTTAAACTCAAACTAAACTAAACTAAAATTAATTTAATCATTTATTATATCATATTTAATAAATAATAATTTAAACTCAAACTCAAACTAAACTAAACTAAAATTAATTTAATCATCAATATCAGTAATTAAATTAGAAGATTTTTTATTTAATATATTATTATTATTATTAATATTATTAATATTATTTAATGCACTATTATTAGTTAAATTTTGTAATAATGGACCTACCATATTCATCATTACACTTAAATCTGGTAATTGATTATTATTTTCTCCATTTAAATTATTATTATTTTTTGTAGAATCAATAGAATCTTTCATGCTTGATGTCAAGTTAGACATCATATTTGTAATAGAACTTAATTCTGAACTGGTATTATTATCATTTAAATTTTCAAGTTGGGATGATAATCCAGATACCATATTTTGAACAGTTGACATTAATTTACTTAAATCTAGAGTTCCATCTTGCAAACCATTACCCATTCCTGATACTAAATCAGTAAAAATTCCAGATTGCATAATATTACTAATAGCATCCATTGGATTAGCATTTGGATCTATATTTTTTTCAACTTTATTAATTACATCAGATAAAAATTCTGATTCTGAACTTCCACCACCACCACTTTTAGAATTTTGTTTTAATATATCTTTAGCTTTTCCTGCCGGATCTACTAAAGCAGATATTGTTAAAATATGTTTCCAAATAATATTTTTTGTTTCCTTATCTCCTGATTTATCACAACTTTTTAATATACTTCCAATATCAATCCATACTCTATCTGAATATTTAATTATGCCACCATGTCTTTCGGAATTTTCAGATAAATAAGAAACAAAATCTGTATGGGATTTATTAATAATAGCCTCTCTATTTTCAATACAAAAATTTTTAAATGCAGAAATATGTTTTAATATAGCTTCTTCATGAATTAAAGTTGTTTTGTTTATTAAAAATGCATATAATTGAAGGGGTCTATATTTTTTTTGTTTTCCAAATACTTCTGCCAAGCAAATTACAAAATTAGAAATTGCTCTAAATGTTATTAATGAATTTTCACTAATCATTATTTATTTTAAATAATATATTATTTTAAATCCATATATAAAAAATATAATAATTAATAAATTTATAAATATATTTATATTTAAATTTAAATTTAAATTTTATAAATATAATTTTTAAATAAATTTAGTTAATTTATTTAAATATAAAATTATTATTATGAATAAAGAAAATATACCTAAAAGACCTAAATCTGCATATTTATTTTTTTGTGACGAATATAGAGCAAAAATTAAATCTCAATTAGGAGAAAATACTAAACCCACAATTGTTATGAAAGAATTAGCTTCACAATGGAATTTTATTAAAAATAATAATAAACAAGAATTAGAAAAATTTAAATCTATCGCACAAAATGCAAAAATTTTATTTCAAAATAATAATAATAATAATAATAATAATACTAATAATAATAATAATAATAATAATAATAATAATAATAATAACAATAATAATAATATTAATAAAGATGAAATTATTACTAATTTAAATCACCTTTTAAATATTGAAAAAACTAAATGTAAAATTTGGCAAACTTTATTATCTTCAAATACTAATATTAAATGTGAAAATATTATATTTGAAGATAATACTAAAATTACATTTAATATTAATCAATATCCTTATCTCAAAATTATTATTAATGATACTTTAAATAATGATAATACTCAAGAACTAAATAATGATAATACTCAAAGACTAAATAATGATAATACTCAAGAACTAAATAATAATAATACTCAAGAACTAAATAATGATAATACTCAAGAACTAAATAATGATAATACTCAAGAACTAAATAATGATAATACTCAAGAACTAAATAATAATAATACTAAAAAAGTAAGTACTAAAAAAAAAGTAATTATTAAAGAAAAAGATAAAAAAGAAAAAGATAAAAAAGATAAAAAAGATGTAGTAAATAATGAAGTACTAAATAATGAAGTAGTAAATAATGAAGTAGTAAATAATGAAGTACTAAATAATGAAGTAGTAAATAATGAAGTAGTAAATAATGAAGTAGTAAATAATGAAGTAGTAAATAATGAAGTAGTAAATAATGAAGTAGTAAATAATGAAGTAGTAAATAATGATGTAGTAAATAATGAAGTAGTAAATAATGAAGTAGTAAATAATGATGTAGTAAATAATGAAGTAGTAAATAATGAAGTAGTAAATAATAAAGTAGTAAATAATGAAGTAGTAAATAATGAAGTAGTAAATAAAGAAGTAGTAAATAATGAAGTACTAAATAAAGAAGTAGTAAATAATGAAGTAGTAAATAATAAAGTAGTAAATAATGAAGTAGTAAATAATGAAGTAGTAAATAAAGAAGTAGTAAATAAAGAAGTAGTAAATAATGAAGTAGTAAATAATGAAGTAGTAAATAAAGAAGTAGTAAATAATAAAGTAGTAAATAAAGAAGTAGTAAATAATGAAGTAGTAAATAATGAAGTAGTAAATAATAAAGAAATAGTAAATAAAGAAGTAGTAAATAATGAAGTAGTAAATAATAAAGAAATAGTAAATAAAGAAGTAGTAAATAATAAAGAAATAGTAAATAAAGAAGTAGTAAATAAAGAAGTAGTAAATAAAGAAGTAGTACAAATATCTGAAAAAGAATTAAAAAAATATATGAAATATAGAGGTATTAGATATGTTGATTTTCCTAATTATAATGAAAATGATAAAGAAGAAAATATAAATAAAATAAATATTGAAAAGAATAATATACATAAAAGATTTATTACATTAGAAGATGCAAATAATAAATTTACTAATGTATTTAATGAAATTAAAAATGCGTCAGAAAATTATGAACCATTATTAAAAGAATTAACTAAAATAAGAAAAAAATTATATGGAAGATTAACAATACCAGAATATAGTAATTTATTATTAGAACAAGTAAATACATTAAAAGAAATATTAGCAAATAAAAAAATTATTAATTGGAAAATACATGACATTATAGGAAACCATTTATCTCCTCTAGAAGTTAGATTAATAGATTATTCAAGAATAGTTGTTACATCTTCTATTTATATAGAAGAATTTGAAAATTTATGTAATATGGTAAAATATAATTATGATTGGCCAACTAAGTATGTTGTTTATAATGAAAATGAAATATTTAGGATGATAAATAATGTAACTGTGGGGATATTTTCAATACAAAAAATTATAAATATGTATTTTGTTAATATATATGGATATTCAAATATTATATATTTGAGATATCCATCTTCTTCAATTGAAGATCCCTATACTTTTTATACACTTGAAAAGATTATTGATGGTAAAAGATATTGGAAAATGGATCGTAGATTAGAAAGTTTGGCAGATAATTTACAAGATTTTTTAATAAATACTATTGTATACTTTTTCCAAAAAATATATGAATCAATATTTCATGATAATATTTTTAGATTAGAATATTATAAGCATGGACATATTTTACAATATGATTGCGAACAAATGATTAGTAATTTAATGATTTTAGAAAATTCAAAACAATGGAATTTATTATTACGAAAACATATAATGTCAAATTCTACATTTATGCCCACAGAAAATGATAAATTTAATTTTGTTGAAGATGATCATTGCCAACGTGAATATTTTGCTCAAGATGAAAAATTATTTGATAATATTGAAATAATGAGGTTATTATTTCCTAAAATTACTAGAGATGAAATTGATAAATACTATGAAAATAGAGCTATTAGAAATGAATTATTATTATAGATAATTTAAAACATAAATTATTATTAAATAAAATATAATATATGAAAAGACCTAATAATTTTAATAATAAAAATAATAAAAAAATTAAAATAGAAAAAGATAATTATCAAGAAGATAAAGATAAAAATAAACAAGAAAATAAACAAGAAAATAAACAAGAAAATAAACAAGAAAATAAACATAAAAAGTATAAAAAAAATAATTATGAAGATGATGATGATAAGAATAATGAAGACAATGAGAACACTAATAACAATAAGGATAAAAATAATGAAAATAATAAGGAAAAAGAGGATAAGAAGGATGATAAAAAAGATAAGTATAAAGATGAAGAGAATGAGAATAAAAATAAAAATGAAGAGGATGAAGAGAATGAGAATAAAAATAAAAATGAAGAGGATGAAGAGGATGGGGATGAAGATGAGGATGAAGAGGATGAGGATGAGGAGGATGAGAATGAGGATGAGGATGAAGAGGATGAAGAGGATGATGAGGATGAAGAGGATGAAGAGGATGAAGAGGATGAAGAGGATGAAGAGGATGAAGAGGATGATGAGGATGAAGAGGATGAAGAGGATGAAGAGGATGAGAATGAGGAGGATGAAGAGGATGAGAATGAGGAGGATGAAGAGGATGATGAGGATGAAGAGGATGAGAATGAGGATGAGGAAGAGAATGAAGAGGAAGAGGATGAGAATGAGGATGAGGAAGAGAATGAAGAGGAAGAGGATGAGGATGAAGAGGATGAAGAGGATGATGAGGATATAAATAGTGAATTAAATAAATTATCAAAAGAAAATCCAGAATTATATAGTAAATTAAAAGAAGTAAAAAATTATATATTAAAATCTGAACCCAATGTAATAGAATTATTAACTATACCATTAAGAATAGAAGATCGGGCTAAATTATGTCAATTGTATGAAATATATAAAAGAGAAGAACCAAATACTAGTAGTTGGTTAAATAGTAGAAATATGTATATAAATACATTAAAAGATTGTCAAAAAGGATATAAAGAATATTTAAAATTTAGTCCCGAAGAACATGAAAGATTTTTAATAGAAGAAGAGAATATAAGTAATTTTAATTCACAATTGAGTTTAAAATATAAAATATTAAAGTTAGAAACATGTCAAAAGAATAAAGCGCTTATATATAAAAGATATGAAGAAATGATTAATTTAGAAAATACAAGTGAAGAATATTGTAAGTTAAATCACTGGTTAAAATGGGTAACCGAATTTCCACATGATAAAATAAAAGAAATTAGAGTAGATAATATAAGAAATTTTATAAAAGAAGCATCAAATAAATTGGATAAATGTTTGTATGGAATGAAAAAAGTAAAAGAACAAATATTATTATTTTTAAGTGCAAAATTAATAAATCCCAATATGAAGAAAAATAATTTAGGATTAGTAGGACAACCTGGAGTAGGTAAAACAAAAATAGCTAGAATGATAGCAGAATTGATGGGTTGGGGTTTTGAACAAATATCATTTGGGGGAGTTGATAAAGGAGAATTTCTTAAAGGTCATGATTATACATATATTGGTGCTCAACCAGGAGAAATAGTAAAAAGATTAACACATATGGGTCATAAAAATGGAGTTATATTTTTAGATGAATTAGATAAAATATCAAAAAATCCTGATATTAGAGCATCATTATTACATATTGTAGATTCAACACAAAATTATGATTTTCGAGATAATTTTTTTGGGGAAATATCTATAGATTTATCTCATATATGGTATATATCATCGATGAATAAAATTCCAGAAGATGAAGCTTTGGCAGATAGATGGTGGATAATAAATGTAGATGGTTATTCGCATAAAGATAAAATTCTTATAGTAAAAAATTATTTAATACCAGAACAAATATCAAATCTTAAAATAAATTTTGAAATTAATATAAGTGATGATATAATTTCTGAATTAATTAAAAAAGTATGTAATGAAACAGATAAAGGTGTAAGAACTATTCAAAAAGTTATTAATGATTTTTTAACTAAAATACAATTTATTATAATTCATCAAGATGAAAATGGTAAATTACCATTTTCAACAACATTTACTTTAAAAAAGAAATTAGATGTTCCTGTTGTGGTTGATTCTGTATTATTATCTTTATTAATAGAAAATAAAGAATTAAATCAGATGATAAATTTAATGTATTTATAAATTAAATTAAATTAAATGTTTTAATATAAATTATATATTTATATTAAAAAATTAGTTATATTCTTAATTGTAGTTAAGAATTATAGTTAAAAATTGTAATTAATAATATAATTAATGTTATAATCTTCTATATCTTTTCCAGATATTTCAATATAATTATTTGAATTTATAATAAAAAAAATTAAATCATTAGGGTTTAAAATAGATTTATGTATAATAAATTTTTTTCTATAAAAATCAATTTTTTGTATAAATTGTTTAGTTTCATTATTAGTATTAATAATAGGAAAATTATATTTATTACTACTATCTATAATTAAAATATTTTTAAACCATTGCCATCTATCATTTGATAAATTTAAAATCATATCTATAAATTCATGTTCAAAATCATTTGTTATAGTTAATGATTTTACTATAAATTTATCTATAAATTTACTATAATTAAATTCATTAGTATAATTTTCAAGTAAAATTTCTCCATAAGAAATTATATCATCATTTTCATTAGCATTACAATTAATATTACTATTACTATTACTATTACTATTACTATTACAATTACTATTACTATTACTATTACAATAATTAGTATTAGTAGAATAATAATTTATTTTATAAAGTTCATATAAAAAAATATTAATATCAATAAACTTATTAAAATGTTCTTTATTTAACATAACACCACCACCACATTCTGTGGTAAATGCCGACCAATTAATATAATTTAAAATACAGGGATTAATAACTATTAAAAAATGGCCAGTAAATGATATAGAATAATTAGATGAATTAAAGTTAGTAATTGGAGTAGTATAAAGACCATTTTTAATTTTAAATGATAAATATTTAGTATCTTGAGAATTTTTAATGTAACCAAAATTTAAAAAGTTATATAGTTTAGAATAACTTTGATTAGTAAATTGAATATTATTACTATTTAATATATTTTCAGTAAAACCAAAACCATGTATTAAACAAATTAAATAATTATCATTAAACACTTTATTAATATTTAATAATATTATCAATAAATCTTTATTTTATTAATTAATCTTTTAAATATTTATTTTATTTAAAGAATAATTTAAATATTTATTTTATTTAAAGAATAATTTAATAAAATATCCTATAATAATAATAATAATAAATAATAATATTATACTAATTCCTCCAATTAGTAATATTTGTTTTTGTTGTTGATTTATACTTTGTCCAGGAATGTAATTTGGATTATTAGTTGGATTATTATTATTTTTTGCAAAATTAATATACATATTTATAAATAAAGCTATAATAGCACTAACAATACAAAATAGAATAACTATACCAGTCCAATTTAAAATTTTACCATTAGTATCACTAATATTTATTATTTTTGAACTTTGACTTACTTTGGTAAATCCAATAATAAAAATAATAATTATTAGTATAAGAATAAAAATAAAAAAATAAGGCCATCTAATACCAAAATAAGAATTAAATATTTCATTTAGTTGTTGAAATCTTTGTATAGATTTTTTATTTACAGGATCTGGTACCGTTTTTATTGTATAAAGTGTTGTAATTACAGCTCCCAAAATTAATAATAAAAATAAACCTAATATTAATATATAAATAATTGTATTAGAATTAGTATTAGTATTAGTATTAGAATTAGAATTAGTATTAGTATTAGAATTAGAATTAGTATTAGTATTAGAATTAGTATTAGAATTAGAATTAGTATTATTAACTATTGTTGATTTAGAATTTAAAGTTGAAGAAGTATTTTTCATTTATTATATACTTATAATAAATGTTATTTATATTTTGTTTTTAGTATTTTTATTAATTTTTATAATTCCAGCAATAAATTTTGATAAATCATCTTTAGTTCCCATAGCACAAAATAATCTTTTTAAATATTTATCATTTTTTGCATGTTCGCGAGTAATAATTAAATAATTTATATTATTTTTTTTATTTAATAAAAAAGGATATTTATTTTTAATTTGTTGGTAATCAACACTAAGAAATTTAGGAATATTGGGATCAGTGGATTCTATTATATATAAATTTATATCTGGAATAAAATTTTCTTTAACTATAATTTTATTTTTTACAAATTTAGGATCTATATTTACTTCTATTGTAGATGGCAGAGAATTTAATTTTTCTATAATATTTTTAGTAAAACTAAAACTATCACATTGAACTCCTGATTTCCACATTCTAAATAATGTTTTACCTAAAAACATTTCCGCTAATTGTTGTCCTGTATTTTCAACACAATCTGTATTTGGACCAACACAATAAGAAGGGTTATGAGATGTATTACACACATAATTGTTACCAAGGTCATTACAATCATTATCATTAGTACATGTTTTAGATAAATTAAAATCAAGTCCAAAACGATTACAATATTCGGGTGTCATAAAACAAGAACCTAAATTTTGATTATAATAAAAAGGAGGAACATCTGTAACTCCTGGTTGTGTAGATGAACCATTACATTCTTTTGGATAAGTACCATCACTTAATTTACCACAACGACTAATTGGATTTTCACACCATTGTCGTAATAAAAAATTACCTACAAAACAACCAGCACCATTGGGGCTACAAAATCCATCATTTTGACATGTAGATGTTCCATTACAATCTTCATTTATAGAACAAGTACATTTATTGTTAATACATTTATTATTATCACTACAATTTTCATCTGTTTGACATTCTCCAATAGAAGTACATAAAACATTATTTTCTGTAGAATTATAACATAAATGAGTTTGCCATTGTGAATATAATTTGGTTAATTTATCTTTAGGAAGAAAATTACAAGATTGAGAATCACAAACATATGGTAATTGACTAGCATCATTACATAGTTGAGAATTTACTATATGAACATGACCTGCCGAAGTCCAATCATCCCAAGATTCCCATGGATATGGAGTTAAAGTAGTACTTTTTAAAGATGATGGTTTAAAATTTGGATCTAACCAAGTTTGATTAGTTTTATGATTTTTCCAAACAAAACAATTAGTACCAGTACTACCATCTTTACAATATTTTTGAATTAAACTTTTATCTTGACTTTTAATTTTATTAATTTGAGCCATTGCAAAACCAACTGCGTTAATCATATCTGTAGTTGTAAATCCACCCCAAGTTCCAGGACAACAAACTGCATCTGGAGGTATTGGCGCTCCTTTACAAGGAATAAAAGAAGGAGATTTTAAAGATGATGGTAAAGATGATGATGGTAAATTATTAATATTATTATTATTAATATTATTAGTATTATTAGTATTATTAAGAGTTTTTTGTAAATTTAAATGATTTATCATTTATTTAGATATCAATATATATTAATTTAAATTAATTAATTTATTTATAAATAAATATAATTAAAATAATAATAATAATAATAATAACAACTAAAATTATAGGCCATAATTTTTTAATCCAATTTCCTACAATATTATTATTATTAGATAAAATATTATCTAATTTAGAAAAAGTATTAGAATTAATATTAGAACCTGGATTAACTGGAATACAAATAGGTTCTCCTTTAGAATTAAAAATCATATTATTTAAATAATAGGCAGTTAATAATGATTGTAAATTATCATAATCAATTGTATTTCCATATATATCTTGACCAGTAGTTTCTTGTGCCAAAAAAGCATTATCGGCGTAAATTTCAATAGGCCATATATCTATAAAAAATATATTACCATATGAATCTGTCGTTGAATTTAAAGCACTTAACATTGTTTTTCTAAATGCATTATCAAATGATATATTCATTTGATTAATTGTACTTGCCGATAATTCATCATTAAAATGACATGGATCCCATTCATCAAAAATCATACCTACTAATTGAACTACCAAAGCAATATCACCTAAATATGGAATAAGTTCTTCTAAAATATAACTAAAAGCTTTTAATAAAATTGATATTGCATATACTCCCCCTCTTATTAATCCCTCAACAATTGTTCCAGCAGCAATTTCTGTTAATCCATAACGTATCACGCCAGTCAAAATAATACTAGAATTGGCAGAAGCCATATCTACAATACCATTTTCTACCATTAATATACCATTATCAATTAAGCTCTGAGAAAACCATTTTGCAATACCATCTTTAACTATATTATCAAAAATTTTAGATAAAACTAAATTTAATCCCATCATGGTACCTAACATTGCTAAACCTTCTGGAGATAACATTCCTTCTATTATTTTTATAACAGCATCTAATGTCATATTAGCTAAATCTGATGGAAAATGAATATGTGAAATATCATTAGCTATACCTTTAATTGCATTACATTCTTGTGTCCAAAATTCTAATATAGATGGTGATATTTGTTGCAATCCTTTACTATATTCATTTGGATTAGAACTGTTACACCATTCATTAAATGTGGGAATATGATCACTCATTTATTATTATAAATTATTTAATTTATACAATATTATAAACTAAATTATTTTATAAACTATAAAGAACCAAACAAAACCAACAGAATTTCAAAATAAAATTTCGTCTTTCACTTCTTTACTAATCAAACTGAAGAAAATGTAAATGTCCAAACGTAAATCTTCAAAGGTATAAAATATAATATTGAAACTAAAAATTTCAATTTACAGAAAATGAAAGCATATTAGAATATATATTTATAGTTTTACACTTAGAGATATATTTTATTTCAATTTATAGATATATATAAAATTGAAATAAATATACTTAAACATATTTATGTATATTAAAAATAAATATGGATACTGAAACTCAAACCTTTTTAGATTATATAAAAGTTGATAATAATATAAAAGAAGAATTTATCAGTTAGTAATGATTTTAAGAATTTCTTGAATGGTTTAATTAAACAACAAGATTTTACATATATATTGATTTTTACATATATATTGATTTTTACATATATATTAATTTTTACATATATTGATTTTTACATATATATTAATTTTTACATATATTGATTTTTACATATATTGATTTTATATATATTGGTTTTATAAAAAAATACAAAAAATATATTTTATACTTTAATCAATAAATAAATCATCAAAAAGTTTATACAATTTTATATAATAATATATAATGATTTTATTAATGTAAACATTTATGATAAATATTGTGGTTAATACTAATGCAAAAATGACTATAAAACTAAAGAAAATATTTATACAAATATTTAATGAATATGTATATTGATAATCTTTTTGATGATAGCAGGTGTAGGTATGATAACACATATTTATGTTAAAAAGTATAAATATGTGTTATAATAAATAACTATACAAAATTATTAAATAACTATACAAAATTATTAAATAACTATACAAAACTATTAAATAACTATACAAAACTAAAGAAAATATTTATACAAATATTTAATGAATATGTATATTGATAATCTTTTTGATGATAGCAGGTGCAGGTATGATAACACATATTTATACTTTTTAACATAAATATGTGTTATAATAAATAACTATACAAAATTATTAAATAACTATACAAAATTATTAAATAACTATACAAAATTATTAAATAACTATACAAAATTATTAAATAACTATACAAAACTATTAAATAATTTTTTTTTTTCAAAAACTTTTAATTCTGTTACCGATATATTTTGTGGAATAAATTCTTTTTCATTCAATAAAACTCTTATAGTATAAACTGCTGTTAGTTCAGAATAAATTACTTTAAGTATAGCAATATCCAGTTGAGATATTGTAACCAAAATAGATAATGCTGAAATTAAATTTTTTATTAACCACATAGAATTAGCCATGATTTGTAATTCATTTTTAGTAAATTCGGTAATTATCTTTTTATCAGGATTGTATATATTAAAACCTAATATTGGACTTGCTATTTCATTTTCTATACAACGAATAATTTCTGTAATTGCTAAAAATATTTGAAGTATTATATACTTATTTATAGTATTAATTTGTATACTCATAACAATTAAATCTTCATGTGGACCTATTCTTAAATATTTATTATCAGGTTCTTTACACCTTTTAACATTTCAAACGCCGATTTTACGGCATAAAAAATAATTAAAAAATGTAAAATCAACAGGCGTGCTTACTCTTACGAGGTTGTTTCTTAACGCCGATTGTCTTACTTAACCCTGCATTTTTGTTTCCACAGGTGAAAGACGATGCTTTTACTTCACACTGAAACTCTACTGGTCTTGTTTGGTTATGTATCCAACATTCAGTTAAGTTCAGTATATTTATTGCAGAATTCTTATCCCTTGTTCTAAATACGATATTTTTGTTTTCGCAACTCACGCAGTTAGAACAAGTGA
>Ga0214923_10003066_pt1 | contig 21358 bp, 21 predicted proteins | sample LL1510_MetaG_FD_177993 | JGI IMG/M metagenome (GOLD analysis project Ga0214923, IMG submission 177993) | Freshwater microbial communities from Lake Lanier, Atlanta, Georgia, United States - LL-1510 | ecosystem: Environmental > Aquatic > Freshwater > Lake | place: USA: Georgia | collected...
TTCATTACTGATAATCTCGGTAAAGCTAATTTTATTTTTTTAAATATCTTAACATATACATTTAGATCACTTGTTTTATCACCAAAATACTTTAATAATACACTATTATCAGATATCTCATATCCTTTTTTTGTTGTTATTTTCATTGACAAATCTTTTATCGAACTTTCTTTTAAAATTATATTTATCCATATAACTTCATCTAATAAATTATATCTTGAACCTAATATTAACGATAATAATATATTATAATTTATATCATTATTTGGAATTATATTTGAAATATTTTCTTTTAATTCATCTAAAATATCATATATTTTTGTTTGTATTACATTATTATTATTTATTGTAACTAATCTTAATTTAAATAAATCTCCAAAATATTTTTCAAATCTTTTTATTATTTTTTTATCAAAATTAATAAATTTTCCAGTTAATTTATCTCGTATATAATTATTTTCTAATGGATGAATTATATAAAAATCTCCACTAAAATCTATAATATTTTCATAATCATATCCAGATTTATATTTATATGAATATACAATATTTTTTGGATTAATTATATTATTACATAATCTAGGATTACCATTAAATACACTGTATTTTATATACGGATCATTAAATAGTACATTATTTAGATTATATGTATATTGTAATTTGATAAATTGATTATACAAATTAAATAAATTATTATATTCATTATCACTTAAAATTAATTCTTCTTTTATTTCCGTATTATCTTTCGATAACATATATCCTTTTTTAATAAAATCAATTAATGTAAAAACAAGTGTATTAATACTTTGTGTAATTTTATAATTATTTTTTTTCTCCTTTCTTGCACCTTCTTTATACATATAATACACAGTACCAGATGATACTCTACCTACACGCCCTCTTCTTTGTATTCTGGATGTTTCTGTTATATATTCGGGACCATTTTTTTCTATCCCTAACAAAGGATCAAATACTACACTATTTTCAAATCCTGTATCAATTACATATTTTAATGTATCAATTGTAATTGATGCTTCAGCAACATTTGTAGCTACAATTATAACTTTTGTATATGTATTTGGGTCAACTTTTCTATACTCTGCATTACTTATTGCTAATAATGTATCTCTTCGATCAACATCAATTACACTTTTTTTAATATTTATATTTTCTATAATATCCTTCCATTTTTTGGATAATTTACTATAATATGGTAATACAATCCAATTTGAACTAATTGATGGATTATTATTTAATTCTAATACAATTTTATTAATTGCAGGTTCGGTTATAGAAAATAATAATATATCTCCAGTTGCAACTTTAGTTACTTCAATTGCTTTTTGTATTGCAAGTTTTTCTGCATCTTCGTATTTAATCACATCTTTTTTTTCATATACATCTGTAATTTTATATAAAGTTGTACTTAATGGCTTAGAGATATGTAATCTCCTATCTAAAGATCTACGATCAAATCTACCATTAGGTAAATTATCTATTAATACTGGAAATTTTTCTCTAATTTTAGTTAAAATTTCTACATTAAAATATCCATATGTATCTCTTTCTGTAAATAATAAATTATTTAATGGATATAATAAATTATCACTAATATATTTATAATATCTTCTATATATTGGCTCATCTGATTCTATTGTAGCTGTAATAATAACTAATCTTAATGAATTATTTAATTGAACTGTATCTCTTAAAAATGTTAATAATAAATCCATATTGGTATTATGTTCATGTGCCTCATCTATAGATATAATATCATATGAATTTACATCAATTTCTTTTAATTCTTTATTTTCTTTATGCGTTTTTAATAAAAATGGTGATTTTTTTACTACATTTAATAATGTACCATCAGTAACAATTTTTAAATAACTATTTAATTCACTTTGATTATCTAACACAGGATCATGTTTTGCATCTTCATTTATCCCACCTGTACTATATTGAACATAATAGTTTGGTGTTTTCTTTTCTCTTTTTTCTTGTTTATCATATACACTTAATGGTACACCTAATTGTGTTGAAATTATATTTGCAATAGTTGTAGTTGCATTAATACGTGGTTGTGTATTTATTACTCGCCCATTATAATTACCATTTAAATATAATCCATATAATAATAATTTTGGAATTTGTGATGATTTACCTACACCAGTTCCACCTGTTACATATGTTACTCTTTGATGAAAAAAATGTTTAAAAAAATGTATTTGTTGTAACCAATCTAATGCAAAAAGAGTAATCGGGTTTTCTATTTTATCTAATTTAAATGATGTTGCACTTACATCTTTTTCAGATTTATAATATACATCTAATTCAGTATATTTAGTTTGAGTTAAAAAATAATATCCATCAAAACTTGTTTCTATCATTTCCTTTTTATGTTTTACTTTAAATTCATTTAATAGACCACGTGAAACTAAACTATGAAATACTAAATCTGTAAGATTATTTGATATTAATGCAAAAATTTTATTCTTAATTGGTGTAGTATTGATATCTGAATATTTTATTCTTAAATTATTTGATATATTAAACCAATCTGAACTTCCTGAATTTAATCTTTTTAATATTATATCTTTTTCTTCATTACTTAATGCATCCCACTCATATATTTTTTTAGTATTGGAATAATTTATTGTTATCAAATTTTTAGCAAAATTATAAATATTTTTATAACTAATGTAAGAATTACTATAAATAGGATTATTAAATATTTTTGTTTTATTAATAACTAAATCTTTTAAATATATTATATGTTTTATACCATATTTTTTAGTAGGAAATATCATTTTTCCATACCATGTTCGTGAAAAATTAACAAATGTATCACATAAATATAAATATATATATTTGTAATAGTCTAAATGATTATATTTATCTAATAATAGTTCATATAATTCATCTTTTGGTAATCTATTAATAATAGTATCATTATCATCTAAATATTCTATAATATTTATTCCAGGTATAATTTTACTTATTTTTGTATCTCTTAATTCATCTGAAATATATTTTTCTGATTGTGTATCAAAATGTAATAAAATATTAAAAATAATATCTTTTGTATTTTGAGTGATAAATCCTGTCCATTTTGATGTAAAATTATTTTGATTATAATCATGAAGTTCTTGTGTAGTAAAATTAAATATTAATTCATCTCCATTATTAAAATATTTAAGAATTGTTTCTAAATACATTGTATCTTTACCATTTTCATATTTTTCATATAATAACCATTTATATGCTAATATATCATATACCATATCATTTGCATAACCATGATAATAATCTCTAACATCCAGACCTTTTAATGAAGTATTATTTGGTATTTGTTGTTCATTTATTGTATCTATAGTATCTTTATATATATATGATTCAGTATAATTTGTTAATGTTAATGGAATAATTTGATACCAATTACAATATAAATGATGTGCACATCTATTTATTGTATAATAAGATGCAATATAATTATTGTAAACATCTAATATATTATATTCATATATAGGTGTATCTAATTTGTTAGATTCAAAATAACGGTCATATTGTATATTAGTAACATATTCATCATTTGTTTTTTTAACACTAAGATCTTTTAAATTAATAATATTTTTATGAATTTCAAAATTATTTTTATCATCTATATATGGTAATAATAATAATAATATCATACGAATATCTTGATTATTTTTATTTGTTAATTTATTTAAAAAATCTACTTGAGAATCAAAATGAAATTTATAATAAATTAATGTTAGTAATGACATCATCATTTCTTTTATTAGATCTTTTTCAGTTGAATTTAATAATGGAAAGATATAATCAATATCTTCATATATATAATTTTTAAATGATTCTGAAAAATCATTATCATTATTATTTATTGTAAATCTATCTATATTCTCCATATACATCTATGGGATTTTTATTTTATATAATAGGTTTAATTATTAAATATATTATATAAATAATTTTTATATGAAAAAAAATAATAGTTTACCTTCTTCATTACAACATGAAATTAACTCGAGAGATACATTAAAACAAAAATTACGTGAAAAAATAAATAAACAAAAAGAATCAAGAGAACAACCAAGTTTAATGGAAATTAAAAAATTAGAAAAAGATGCAAAGAAAGAAAAAAAAGAAGTAGATAATGATCCTAGAGTTACAAATAAAATGAAACATTTATTTATTGTTGCATTAAAAATGTATCCAGGAATAGATTTGGCAAATCCTGTTGAAATATTAAATAATCAAGATAAATATAAATTAGATTATTATAAATTTTGTACTGATTTATTAAAAAAGAATAATAATGATGTTACTGTATTAAATAATCCATATTGTAATTATATGAAAGAAGTGTTAGCTTTAGCGTAAGTGTTAGCTTTAGCGTAAGTGTTAGCTTTAGCGTAAGTGTTAGCTTTAGCGTAAGTATTTAGCGTTAAATTATTAAATTTTTATATATATAGATAATATGGATAAACTATTTAATTTTATTCAAGAACATAAAAAAACAATTGTTTTAATTTTAATCGTTATATGTTTTATTATTGTAATATTAACTTCACTAAAACAACATTTTTCTCCTGCACCAAGTCAAATTATACCTAAATTACCATCGACAATTAATAATTTAAATCATACAAAATACAAAGAAACAATTTTAAGTGAAAATCCAAAAATAATATATATTGAAAATTTTATAACACCAGAAGATGCTATTCATTTAATGAAATTAGCAGATGAAATAAAAAAACCATCTACAATTGATACTCAAGATGACCCATATACATTAGTTACTGACGTACGTTCATCTGAATCAGCACATTTAGGTAAAGCACGTGATAATATAATTAAAAGAATCGAAGATGATGCATGTGCATATGTAGGATTAGATACCCATTACTTAGAACCAATGCAAGTTGTAGTATATGAAAAAGGTCAAAAATTTAATCCTCATTATGATTTTTTTAGTCCAAATACACAAGATATTAAATATAGAGGTAACAGAAATAAAACTATATTAGTATATTTAAATGATGTAAAAGAAGAATTTGGTGGTGCTACTGTATTTCCTAAAATTAATTTAAGAATACAACCTAAAGCATATAGTGCAATATATTTTGAAAATATGAATGGTTCTAAACTTGATTATAATACATTACATGCAGGGGAAGTATTAAATACAGATAAAATTAAAAAATATGCAATTAATATATGGTTTAGAGAAAAAGCATCTTGGTAATTTTGCACTTCACGATAATAATATATTTTTCTTTATATATATTAAGAATGAATATTCCAGAATATTGTCAAATAGATGGAAATTATTTAGGTATTTCATCAGTAAATCAAACTGATAAAACAAAAAAATATCGTAAATATGATGAAATGGAATGTACTATGCTTGGTGGTATATCAACATCAACATCAGATGGATATTGTTTACCTAAGGAAGATGGAAATAATATTAATTTTAGTGAAAACTGCAAAGATGCTCCTCCTAAGGATTTTTTTATATTAAAAACACCATCTAGTATTAAATATCTTAGTAATAAATGTGCAGCAAATACTGAATTAATTAATGATAAATGTACACCAGTAGATCTACCATTTCCATGTCCAATTGATACAATACTTAATATTATAAATAATCAATCCCGTTGTGTCTATAAAGCAGATATGAATTTTCCATGTATTGAAGGTGTACGACATTTAGACAAATGTGTTGTTCGTGGATTACGTGTATGGCCTGAATCTAAGCGTCCACCTTGTCCAGAAAATTCTACCCGAGATGAGAGATATTGTGTACTTCATGATAATACTACATGTTATAATGGAACTGAATATAATTCTACAACACATCGTTGTGTTGGCGTACCTAAATGTGGAGAAAATACAACTCTTGATCCTGATACTAATAGATGCAGAGTTATTGTTTAATTTTGCCAATTAACTTTTCCAACATATTCCTCTATTTTTTTAAATATATTTGAACCAAAAAATCCTCTTGAGGCGCTATTGGGTGATGGATGTATACATTCTAATATACAATGTTTGTTAGAATTTATTAAATGTTTTTTATCTTTAGCATGATTTCCCATTAATACAAAACATACATTATTAGTATTATCTGATATTTCTTTTATTATTAAATCAGTATATTTTCTCCAATATTTTTTATGACTATTATTTCTATCATTTGTTAAAGATGTATTTAATAATAATATTTTTTCTCTTGATGACCATTTAGTTAAATCCCCATGCACAAATTTATATTTATCATTATATTCAATATTAATTTCTTTAAATATATTTTTTAAACTTTGAGGTAATAATAAATTAGATTTATTTACTGAAAATGCCAATCCATTAGAAAAATCAGGATTTGGATATGGTTCTTCTCCTAAAATAACAATTTTTAATTGATTTAATTTAAAAAAAGTAAATGGTATTAATAATTTAGATTTAGATGGTATAATATTATTTTTATTTAATGTATTTATTATTTTATTATATATATCTAAATGTAATATAGGTATCCATGATGGATCTATTTTAATCATAATTAATATTTATATAATAAATATTTTTTCTTTATATATATATATATAATGTCATATTCTATTGATAATCAAATATCTTCTCCAGAAGTTCCTATAATTGAATCCAGAACTAAAGAAGTAACACCAAATTTAGTATCTATGGATAAAATAGCTTCAGCTATTGACAATCCTACATTTAAACAAATAAAACTACGTCAACTTCCTGTACCACCTCAAATACCACCTCAAATACCACCTCAAATACCACCTCAAATACCAGCTCAAATACCACCTCAAATACCACCTCAATCACCTGACAATAATGAATGTAATTGTTCAGAACCATTATCAATTATAAATAATTCAAGTACTCCAATACCTGCACCTAATTATTGTAAAGTAAATATTCCAACATTAAATAATGGATTAGATACATATTTAGGCATATCTAGTAATAAATATTTAGACGGATCACCTATCAAATTTGATAATACTGGAGTAAATAATATTTTAAGAATTTATACTGAAAAAGATTGTGAATTAATGAATGGTATAAAAGATATGAATAAAGATACTGGAACATATATTGGTGAATGTATAATTAAAGGACCAGATACAAAACCAAATGGTAGTTATACATTAGATTGTGCAAATGCTCCTCCTAATAATGGATTAACAGTATCTCCAACATGTCCAATTGAATATAATTACGATTATACTCAAAAATCTCCATACACACTTGCTCAGGATATAAATATAAATAATCTAAATACAATAGGTAACTACATGTGTGCTTCTGTACCAATTATATCTTCAAATCAAACAATATATAATTCAACTTCACAAAAAGGAGTTATTAATTTTGATGATAAAACAAATGAAAATAAATTTAATCTTGAAACAAATTCGCAAAATAAAAATAATATTTTTACACAATTTTCTTGTCCTCCTGTATCAGGAGATTGGACACCTGGACAATTATCTGATTATAATGGTAATTTATTATGTATTACAACACAAAATCAGAAAAATCAACAAAATAATTCAAAATGCATAGTTAATAAAAATTGATAATTTTATTTTTATAATTATATCTATTTATTATAAAATTAAAATGATTAAATCTGAATATATTACATATGGTTTCATACTACTTTTTATTCTAAGTTTAGTATATATTATATATAAAAATCCATCACATATATCACTATCTCAAAATATCCATCACTATTTATCATATGATATAAATACAGAAAAAATAAATTGTTATAGTGATAATACCTTTTATAGAAAATTAAAATCAGTATACATGAGTCAAACAGTAAAAACAAATTTAGTTACTACAATTAATGATTTTATTAAAAATTCAAACAAATTTAAACAAAATAATATACCAAGATCTTTACGAATTATATTATCTGGTCAAGAAGGTATAGGTAAAAGAACATTAATTGAAGCATTAGCAACTGAAATTAATCATAGTATTATTCATTTTCCAAAAAATGAATATTCTGAAAAAATGTTACATACATTTTTTATGAATATTAATAATATTATTATTTCAAATAATATTATTGTTTTTGATAATATTGATTTTAACTATATATATCAAAATAATTCTCATTTATATATTTTATTATCTGAATTAATTATTAAAAATGATAAAAAGAATATTTTTATTTTTATATTTAATGATATAAAATCTATTCTTCCTACATTCGCGTCCAATTTTCATATACATCATCATTATCACATTGATGCAAATATCAAATATATTATGAATATGATAAAAGATAATATTTTAGATGATCAAAATAAAAATATTAAATTAAAAAATATTAAGAATACTTTTTTAAAATTAAATCACAAAATTACTCCAGGATATATATTTCCATATTTATTATTTAGTGAAAACTTTGAAAAATCTTTAGATCGTTTTTTAAAAATTGTTAATAATTAATTTCTTTACAATATATATATTATAAATGTCTAATCCTCAGTGTCCTGAACCAGTACCTTTTTCAGATGTAGTATCTGATTATGCTGATATTGATTTTAATGTTAAATCTCCTCCCGTAGTTTCATTACAACCTGTTATGGTACCTGTTGATACTATCTTAGCTAATCAACTTGGTCCTAATAGTAATCCTCTTCAATCTCCAGCTGTAACTCCTATGACATACGTCAGTGGATTTCCTGAATTATCTCCTGTAGGAGAAAGTAATGCGATTCCTTTATTATCATCAAATATAGGTGCAGATATAAATGCACCTATGACTTTATCAAATCCTAGTTTATCTTTTTCATCTATTAATGATATTGTAAATGAAGATAAGATTAAACAACAATTTACTCAACCACAATCTCAACCACAATCTCAACCAATCACTCAACCATCTATTGAAAATTTTAATTCAAATATTCTTAAAAAAAATGAAAGACAACATAGACAACCAAGGATGAATAAAGTTAATGTAAATAATAATTTATCACGTGCAAATAATAATTTAGCAGGAGCAAATAATAATTTAGCAGGAGCAAATAATAATTTAGCAAAATATATAAATAACACAGCTAGCATTGAACATTTTTCACCTAAAAAAATAGAACATTTTAATTTACCTAAATTATCAATGATGGATAATATTGTAATTGCGATTGTACTTTTTGCATTTATTTATTATATTGTATCATTAAAATCTGATTACAGTGTAAATGTAGATGTATCTAAAATACCTATTGCAAGTCAATTAGCTGACAATAATGTATCTGTTGAAAATAAAATTATTATTGTATTAGCGGTAGTAATTGCCCTCGTATTAATTCGTAAAATGTTAAAATAATTTAATAATATAATTTATTATTAAATTTTCTTTGATAATTGTATTAATTTATTTTTAAACATTATTAAAATATTATTAGGTATATTATAATTATGTAAATCTTGCCATGTATAATTAATAAAATTAATAATTTCTAATTTTGTATCACGTAATTGATATTGTTGTACATATATATTAGTATTTTTCTTTTGATTGGCTATATATAATTCTTTATCCTTTATTGCTATCCATGTTTCTCTTACTGGTCCAGGTAAATCATTATTTATTAATATTTTTTTATCTTCTTCTGTATAATTGTTTTTATTATCAGGTACTTGAACCCATATTCCTGCATCTGTTATATCATTCATATATTATATATTAAGATTAATTTTATTGTGTTTGATAAATTCTTAAATTTCTCAATATCTCAAATGTCATTCTACAATCTGTTTCATTATAATCTATAATATTTTTAGGATTCCATTTTATATTTTTATAATAATGTTTCATTGCTCCTACTGTTGAACTAGATGATAAATTTCTATCCCATTTAATATTAGTTAAATTATTCTCATATAATACTCTACCTATTTCTTTTAATCCATATCCTTTTGCACCCTTAAAATTAATATGATTTGATAAACAAAATTTATATAAATCTATCCATTTTAAATCACATATTTTATCTTGAATATTAAATTTATTACATTCATTTGATAGTAATCTCCGATCTACACTTGACCATGTATAAATATGCGTTGCTTTAATCTTTTCTAGTATTTCAATGATATTTTCACACATTTTATTTCTTGATTCTATTGATATATCGTCTAATAAAACATACTCAAAATTCCATAGGTTATTATCTATAATATATCCAATGCCACATAAATAAGGTATATTTTCATCAGTACTAAATGAATACATATATTCATAATCAAGAAATACTTCTACCTCTTTCAATGCAGGACAATTATAATTTCCTTTTATTGGCACATCCATATCTTTTTGATTTTCTATTAAGGTATTGATAATTTTTTCTGTTTTTCCAGACACACCCATTTTCTCACCAGTTAAATTAGGATCTTTATAATTATTAATCCCATTTTGTAATGCAATTTTTCGTTGTTTAACACCCACATATCCTATTAGTGTTAATTCATTATTTTCTTCCGCTATACTTAATTTTCTTTTTTTACCAAATATATGTACGGTATTATTCATATTTGGATAAGAATGATCATATACTGGATTGTTAGTATCAAAATTATTTTTATTTAATTCATCTAACCATTTTAATCCCTCTTCTGATTTTACTAAAATGTCATTATCATTTGTACTAAAATCAATAATCCCTGGTTTATCAAACGGATCATTATTCTTTTCTGTTATAATAATTTTTTGTTCGGTATTTGTTTTTATCCATCCTCTACCTAATATATATGCTTGATTTGGTGTATAATTTTGCATATATCCTAATGCTTTGTTATATATATATAATTGTGATTTAAATACTTTCATCATCCCCTCATTTCTAACTGTTTTTCCATCTGAATTATATTGAATTCTATGAAATTTAATATCAACTACTACATAATGAACATTATTTTCAATTGATTCTTCAGGAACATAATTTATAAAAATTTTATTTAACCAATCAGATCTAACTAATAAATCAACACATCCATAAATTTTAGATACTGGGTCATGTAATACTGCTTGATGAATAATTGGTGTACCTTTTTCTATTTCATCCATTGTATATTTATATTTCTCAACATCTTTTGCTTGATAACTTTCACAAATTTTTACAAAATTTAAATAATATTTTTTTATTAATATATCAATTATATCTCTTTCAAATTCATTCCCTAATGACAATCTTTCAATTAATACTTCTTTATCTTCCGATGATTCGTCCGTCATAATATTCATATTAGTATCTTCCTTATTCTTATCAATTATATCTAATATGGTATCATCCATCATATAATTTTTTAATTTACTTGCTTTAACCCAATCTAATGATACAGTATGATCAATATTTTTTTCTTCAAATACTTTGTTATCAAATTTTAATACATTTACAAATTTTTTATATTTTTTATTATAAATTAATAATATAATTTTATCAATGTCAGTAATATTTTTTATTATATTAATATAGTTTAACCATGATACTGGCAAATCTTCTTTAGTAATAATATTTTTATATGTTGGATATATATCTATTATTGCATCATTTTTCCATCCATATAAATCATATGATACATCATTATGTCTAAATTTTTTTGATTCTTTAAATTTATTAACAGTTTCAGGTAATAAATATCTATAATTTTTATAATGAATAGATACTATCTGTTTCAATGGTCTTTTAAATTTTTCTAATATATTACATATGTTTGAATTCATTTCCATTAATCTAAATAATCATAATTATTTATATAATTATATTTTTGTATAATTAGAATATGAGTAGTACATTAATAATATTTATATTCGTATTAATAACATTAATATTATATATTAAATATCAAAATTATGAAAATTATTTACTTGATCCTTTTATTACAATATATCCACAAGGCGATTTAAATAATAGATTAGAAATTATATTAGCTTATTTATACAAAGCTAATACTGAAAATAAAAAATTAAGAGTAATATGGATTAAAGATGATGAATGTCCTGAAAATTTTAATAATTTATTTGAATCAATTAACAACATCCAATTTATATATACTGATACTATTCCTGATAATCAAATTGATTTTATTACAAAATTTACACCAGAAATTAATTATATTAAATATACATATTATAAATATTTAAAACCAATTGCAAGTATTCAAGATAATATAAATAATGTTAAAAATAAATTAATTAGTAATAATTCTGAATATGTATCTTGTTACATTAAAAAAGCAGATATATATACAATAAAAAAATATTTTGGTAATAATTATGTTATTAATTATAATGAAATATATATTAGTTTTATTAACAATTATCCAAAGAATTTAAATATATATTTAGTAACAGATGATGAAAATACTGAAGAACAATTTTTAAATGTATTTGGTAATAGATTAATATATAGAAAAATATTAAAAATTAATAATGTAATAAAATATAGTCCTCAAGATTTAGTCGAAGATTTATATTTATGTGCAAATTCTACATATTTTAAAGGAACACCTTGGAATTCTGAAACTCATACAATAAATGAATTGAGAAAAATTATAAACTAAATGTATTATTATAATATTTACAAAAATTATAATCTATTTTAGTAGGATGTACATTTGGTAAATATTTTATCTTATTAATATTATTATGTGAATATGATAAAACTTCACCTTTTTTTACAAAATGTGGAAAAAATAAATGTTTCCATATTCTTTCATCAAATCCATACATATACCAATGACTACCCCAACCATATATATGATTATTAATTGGCATATTATATATAGTTTCTATGTCAGTATCAAATTCCAAATTAATATAATTTGATTGAGATCGTAATATTTTATATAAAATATAATTTATACATACATTTTTAAAAATTATATCAGATTTATCTGGTCTTAATGCAACAATTCCTCCAAATACTACAGGATAATTTATTGCAATATTTTTTTTATCAACCAAATTATTTTTATCATAATTCTGAAAATATCTTCCTAATGTTTTATTTGATTTAGAAAATAAATCAATATATTTTGATAATATATTAAAATCTTCATCAATATCAAACACATGCGCAATTTCTATATTTTTATCATCAAAAACTAAATATCTCCACAACATTCCTGGACATCCACCTATTGAATTTTGTTTCATAATATATATTTCAATATTTGGATTATTAAATTTTGGTATAAATATAGACAATTGATTTTCTAAATAAATTCTTAATTTATATGTATTGTAATAATTAGATTTATTAAAATTAACAATAAATTTTTGAAAGTTTATATAATATTTTGTATACCATGGTGACTTTTCATCATTAAAATTAATTACACCATATTGATTTTTATATGTATTATTTACATTTTGACAAAAAAATGATACAGATATACATTTTGTTTTATCACATTTATTTATAATTTGTTCTACTTCAAATAAATCAGATATTTCTTTTTTTTGATTTTCATTAATATTTTCTGTAATGTATTTATCTAAATAATCTATATCCATTATAGGATACATTGTACTATACATTTTTTCAGGATCAGTTTCAATTATTTTACAATTTTTTATATATACTTGAGATTTATTTTTAGACATTATTTTTTTTATTAGAGACATATAATATATTATTACAAATTATTATGAAAATTTTAATGCTAGTTGCACATCCAGACGATGAAATATTATTTGGATATCATGATATATATTATAATACTGTAGATGTTATATGTTTTACAGGAAAAAATAATATTGTTAGATCTGCTGAATTTAATAAATGTATGAATTTAGCAAATATACAAAACAATTATATGTTAGATTTCCCCGATTCTTCTTCTAATCAATGGAAAGAATTTACAAATTTAGAAATTATAGATAATTATATTAAACCATTATTAAATGAATCATATGATATGATTGTATCTCATGATAGTCAAGGTGAATATGGAAATTTACAACATATACGTGTTAATTCAATTATAACATCTTTATCAAAAATATTAAATATACCATTTATGACATTTTATTCAAGATTTAATATGAATGATTATAAAAATAATGACTTTATTGAATCAAGAAATAAATTATTAGATATATACATATCTCAACAAGAAGCAATTAGAGCATTTAGATATTATTTTAATCATAAATTAAAATATAGAAAATTAAAATTTTTAAGATAAAAAATATATTTTATTATAAAAATATATTTTATATAGTAAGTATGAGTATTGGAATCCATATTTTTAGACGTGATCTAAGATTAAATGATAATGTTGCATTACATTTATTATCAAAAGAAGTGGACAAAATAGTACCCATATTTATATTTGATCCATTTCAAATTGATAAAACTTCAGAAAATGAACATTATCGTTCTAACCCTGCTATTAAAATAATGATAGAATCATTAGAAGATTTAGATACTAATACAAATATGAATTATTTTTATGGTACACCTTATAAAGTATTACAAAAATTAATTAAAGATTTAGAACCAAAATGTATTTCTTATAATGCCGATTTTAGTGAATATTCATTAGAAAGAGATAAACTAATGGATGAAGTATGTGAAAAATATAATGTAAAATTAATTAAATATATGGATGATAATTGTTTAAACACTATGGAATTATATTTAAATGGAACAGCCCACTATAAAGTATTTGGTGCATTTTATAAACATGGGATAAAACAAAAAATTAGAGATGAAGTTAATAAACCAAATAATTTTTTAGTTAAAAAAATAACAAATTCATATTCTTTAAAAAAAGATTTACATAAATTTTATGAACTTCCAAAAGATCATGAAAATTTAGTTATTGGTGGTAGAAAAGAAGCATTAAAGATATTAAATAATTTATCACAATTTAAAAATTATGAAAGTGACAGAGATATGTTATTATATAATACTACATTTCTATCTACATATTTAAAATTTGGTTGTATTTCTATCGTAGAAACATATAATCATATGAAAAAACATAATCTTACAGCATTAATTAGACAATTATTTTGGAGACAATTTCATTTTATATTAAGTCGATTTAATTATAATAAATATAAATTTAGTGATGATTTTTTTTCAAAAATAGCCTGGAAAAATAATGTAAGTGAAGCTAAAGCTCTTTGGACTGGTAATACTGGATTTCCTATCATAGATTGTGGAGTTAGACAATTATTAAAAACTGGCTATATGCATAATAGGTTAAGATTATATGTGTCTAATTTTGCAATAAAAGTTTTACATCAAAATCCATTTTCTTCTATTTGGGGTGGACAAGTACAATTTTCTAAATTATTAATTGACTGTTGTTATGCAAATAATTATGGTAATTGGAATAATACATTAGGTCCATATGATATTCCTGGTTATAGATATGGTAAAGCTGGTACTAAAAGTGGTAGATTATATGATCCAACTAATTTTAAAAAATGGGATCCAAAATTAAAATTTATTAGAAATTATATTCCTGAATTAAAGGATGTTTCTGATAGAGATGTTTTTAATTGGCATAAAACACATGTAAAATATCCTGAAATTAAATATAGTAAACCAATTGTAAATTTTGGTGAAAGAAAAGAAGAATGGTTTAATTTAACAAAAAAATAAATATATACACATGTATTATGAATAAAGAAATTGGAATAATTCTTATTATATTAATTATTTATAATTATTTTTTGTCATCTGAATATTTTGATGAAAAAACACTTAGTGTTAAACTTATACCTATAGGTTTGTTTGGATTATTTGCATTTTTTATATTTGTATTATCGATTGTAAGTATATTTTATTATAGAACAACATATTATAAAAATTATTTAAAAGAAAATTCATTAATTGATAATAAATTTAATTATATTAAAGTATTTAATTTAAGTATACCTAAAGACTATATAAATCCATTAATGGAAATATCAGAAAAGCAAGGTGTTCGTATTGAAATACCTAAAAAAAGACAAAAATGTATTAGTATTAAAAGATTACAAGAATCATTTCCTAAAATAGTTGAATGGTATAAGACATTACCACCAATAATATCTAAAGTAATTGGAACAAAAGTTCAAACTACACCTTTATCTGAATCAAACAGTTTATGTTTAGTTGTATATGAGCAAGAAGGTGATTATATAGATTGGCATTTTGATACTAATCATTATAATGGAAGATATTTTACATTATTATTACCTATAAGTACTGAATTAACATGTGGTAATTATCAATATAGAAATTTTAATAAAAAAATCGAAACAGTAAAATTAGAATCTGGAAATGCATTATTATTTGAAGGGGATAAAGTATACCACAGAGCAAAAAAATTATGTGCCAATCAAAGACGCGTTATATTATCATGTACATTTACTACATCTCAAGAAATTCCTACAATTGAAATTATATTTCAGAAAATAAAAAATATAGGTATATTTGGAGAAATGTAAAAATAAATAATTTCTTATTATATGGATAAAAATAATTTTTTTATATTTCTAAGTGTTTTAATCTTCTTTACAATTATGTGTCACAAGTATTATGAAAATTATCCTGATGGTAGTTATGTTAGAAGCAATACAATGGGTAGATTATTACCTAGATCTAGAGATAGAGATACTAATCCTAAATTTAATTTAAATGGTCAAAATAATCGCGATCAACAAGAAGCTAATGATAAAGAAGTTCAACATATTAAATTGGATGAAGATACTGGTAATTATGTATGGAATAGTTATTTAAATTTTCCATATGGGGGATATATATATAATAGTAGTTATCCTGTCTATATTGCAAAAGGTATTTGTCCCGATGATAAACCATATTATAATACGATTGACGGTCAATGCATATATGTTGATATAGATATCGTCAAAAAAACTCCTAGTGGGGCACCAGATAAAATATTTAATAGTGATTTACCAGGATATACGTATGAAGCTTCTCCTAGTGTTTTTACCGTTGTTTCTTGAAATTGAAATATTTACGTTTAACTTATTATTAATATATATTAAATATATTAATATGAAAAAATATACTAGTTCTAGTTTAAGTGCTAATAGTGGTAGTAGCAGCTTTAGCAGTAGCAGTAGCGGTAGTAGCAGCTCTAGTAGTAGTAGCGGTAGTAGCGGTAGTAGCAGCTCTAGTAGCAGTAGCGGTAGTAGCAGCTCTAGTAGTAGTAGCGGCAGTAGCAGTTCTAGTAGTAGTAGCGGTAGTAGCGGTAGTTCCGATGAAGAAGAAGATTTTCTCTATGAGGTATTTAAAAATGATTATTTAATATTATATAAATTAGGTTCTGGTGCATTTTCAACCGTATGGTTATCATATCAATTAAGTAAAAATAATTTTTATGCGATAAAAGTTCAAAATCATGAAGATTACGATGCAGGAATTCTTGAAAAAAATTGTTTAGAGCTTGTATCTACATTTGATACTAATTCTTTAATTAAATTAGAAGATGCATTTGAAATAGAAAAAGATAATAATAAATATTTATGTATGGTATTAGAATTAGCTATAGATAGTGCTTATTATTTCTTAAAAAAATTTAAAAAATTAAACAAAACAGGTATGCCACCTAATATTGTAAAAAAATTACACGATGATATATCTGAAGGTATAAGTTATTTACATGCAAATAATTTAATTCATACAGATATTAAACCAGAAAATATATTAGTATGTGGAAAAGATAAACGATTAATGGTATTACATGATAAATTAAATAAAATAAATTTTAAACAAGTATGTGAAGCACAATTAGAAAAAGCTAAAAGTAAAATTGATTTTAAAAATAAAACTGCTAAAGATAAATATCGTAAAGTTAAAAGAAAAATATTATTACAAATTGTTAATGAATTAGCAAAAATATTAAATGTTGATGAAATTTACGATGATTTAAAATATTTAGATTATACTGAAGAAGAATTATTAGAATGTAAATTTAAAATTGCTGATTTGGGTACAATTCATTCATTAAATCAAATGATAGAAGAAAATAGATTTCCCTGTATTCAAACTAGATATTATCGTGCACCAGAAGCTATTATAAGAATTCCATATAATTGTAATGTTGATTATTGGTCAATGGCTGTTATGTATTATGAATTATCTGAAGGAGAATTAATGTTTGATCCTCATCATACTAAATATTTAACAACAGATCAAGTACATTTATATGAAATTATTCAATGGATTGGATTACCAAATTTATCATTAATTGATAAAAAATATTTGAATAATATTAATAAAAAATTTATTAATGAACAAGGTAAATTAAAATATTCGCATAATTTTGTAAAAAAAGAAATAAAATCAAATTTGTGGCACCCTGAAGTATTATCGTTTTTTAATGATAGTATGAAATGGATAAATTAATAGGCCAACGATTTGATACAGTAAAATGCACTTTTACTCCATCATATAGTGCAGGGTGTCCTTACAACTTGAAGGTATTATTACCTTCTGACCTTGTCCTTACAACTAGAAGATCCTTACAACTAGAAGGTAATATTACCTTCTGGTTCTTTCACTAAGAAAGATCATGTGTATTATAATGACACAAATCCACATGGATTAGGTTGAGGGTAGGGTTTACTTATTTTACCACTACATCCTGCAGACCCAATTTTAAGAGGTCTTTGTTTAAATACGCTACTAGGATTAATAATCCTAGGACGTGAAACATGAGTAGTTGTGGTGTCAGGATACGCCATTGCTACAATTAGACTTACAACTACCAATCCATCCCATATATACTTTTTTTTTCAATTTTTTATTAATTTGCCATCTAGTATTGTCCTGCATATAGGACATTCTTCATATGATGTCTTTAGTATATGCATGCAAGCACTATGATAAAAATGACCACAATTTGTAATCTCAAGGTTATTAACATCAATTATATCAAGACATATTGAACACTCCCATGTTTTATTTAATTGTTTACCCATTTCTATTATTTCACTTTTAATATGTTTAGGTATTGATATAGATAAGCTTTTAATATGTGCATTTTCTTTTTTTAATTTTTGATTTTGATTATATATAAAATATGAATATCTAATAATTACACTAACTAAAATTACTGCATGAAACATTAGTTGCTGTAATACGATAGTAAAAAATTGCATAATTCCGATTGTCATTTCAATCTAATACTTAATATTAATTAAAATACATATATTAATATTATTTCAATTTTTTATTATTGAAATAATATGTTTATAATATAATAAATATATATACTATTATAATATCTATGACTGAATATATATATATTGATGGATCTTGTTTATTCAATGGAACTAAAAAAAGTGTAGGTGGATACGGTGTATTTTTTGGTGATAATGATTCACGTAATATTAGTAAAAAATTAGTTAAAGATGATATAGTTACTAAAATAACCAATAATACTGCTGAATTAATGGCCTGTCTTGAAGCATTAAATATATTAGAAACAAATCCAACTAATAAAAAAAATTATATTGTAACGGATAGTAAATATTTATATCAATCATGTATTGAATGGATACCTGTATGGGAAAAAAATGGATGGAAAAAAAGTGATGGTAAGATGGTTGATAATTTAGAATTAATTAAATCAATTAGAGAAAAATATAAAAAAATTCGACCAATATTTAAACACGTAAATTCTCACCGCGATGAACCATCTGATAAAGATAGTGATGAATGGAAATTTTGGTATGGTAATATGAAAGCTGATGAATTGGCATGCATGGCATCTAAACAGGAGAATTAGTTGCGGATATTCTCCTATAACATTTTTCATTTGTCCTTTCATATGGATTAAATGTTTCTCTAATGTTAATTGATGACGGACTTACATCAATTGTTGGTTTTTTATTAATTGATTTAAGTCTGCAAATAAATAATATACTAAGACAAATAAATATTACAAGTAATGAAACAAATATTTTAACTATATTTTTTTTAGTACGAGATTTTTGTATAGGGTTAATTATTTCATTATTCTGAATAGTTGAATTATTAATGGTTGTATTTTTTATATTTGTACTAGTTAATAATTTATTAACTGTAGTTAATTTGGTACTAGTAGGTGCACTAGTTAAGTTGGTACTAGTAGATGTATTAGTTAATTTAATTGTGGTATTTAAATTCGTTATATTTTTTTTGATTGTGGAATTTAATTGAACACTATTTACACCAAAGATATATACTAGCCATAATAACTTTGTCATCTTGTTTATTATTAAATGAATCTACTTTATAATAAAAATTATCAATTTTTTATAAAGTATATAATATGGACAAAAATATATATTTTTATATACTTTTAGGTGTTTTTATATACTTTATATTTACACGTTATTTTGAAAATTATAATACAACTGAAAATTTTAGTAAATCTTTAGTTCAAGCATCTCCTATAAATTTAAATGATCAAGAAGTAAAAATGACAAAAAAAAATATAGTATTTTCAGATCCAATTGATCCATGTGCTTACTATAAAATAAGAGCATTTGGATATAAAGTACCCTTGTATTATGGATGGAATGTATTGTGGCCTGATACTACATGGACTGAATTTCTTAGAACAAATATAACATGGAATGGATCTACTAGCGATAAATATATAAATAATCATGGTGTAAATTTAGTTAATACATGTCAAACAGATTCAGATTGTTCTGCTAGATATGTAGCAGTAAAATCAGGGTATAAAATAAGTACATACGCATATACATCTAATTTAACTATGACATATATGGAAACTATATATCCTGGGGAATATTTATTTGATGATTTAAAATATATGAATGATTATGGATCTAATTATGTTGTATACATAATTGCTGTACAACACATAAATGATAATTTTGTTTTACCAGATTATATATCTCCACTTTAATTATTTTTTATAAATATATATTATGGATATAAATAATATATATTTTTATTTGTTATTGGGTGTATTTTTATATTTTTTATTTACGTATATTTTAGAAAACTATTTAGTTGAACAAGAAAATTTTGATCCTTCTTTAGTTCCTGTTTCTTCTATTGTTACATTGGCTAAAGTTGCTCAAAAATTAGTTAATGGGAACGGAACATTAACTAATCCTGGAAATTTACAGATTGGTAAGGATATGCAGGCTACAGGTGCTTTAACGGTCACTGGTAAAACTGCGATTGGGTCTACTACCATGGGTGATAAGACTTTGAATGTAACGGGGACTGTAGGGTTTAGTGGTGATACTACTGTTGGTGGTAATACTACTGTAGGG
>Ga0214923_10003067_pt1 | contig 21354 bp, 16 predicted proteins | sample LL1510_MetaG_FD_177993 | JGI IMG/M metagenome (GOLD analysis project Ga0214923, IMG submission 177993) | Freshwater microbial communities from Lake Lanier, Atlanta, Georgia, United States - LL-1510 | ecosystem: Environmental > Aquatic > Freshwater > Lake | place: USA: Georgia | collected...
TAGTCCTATCTCATTTTATATGGATGTATCATCTGATAATCCGTACTTTTCAGTTACGTATAATTCTTCTTCTTCATCTCCTTCGTATTCACAAACCTTTGATTTCATCAGTACACGGTCTGCATCAACTTACACACAACCGTTCACAACCTTACAACCATTCCCTTATAACTATGCTGGATCTACTGGTATATGGGTAAATCCGATCACGAACCAGTACCTGACAGGTTATTCATTACTGACTCCGAATTATCTGAATTATTTTACGGTAACTACGTACAATTCTAATTCTTCTGACAAGTGGCAATTGAAACAGTTCAACGGTCAAACCGGTTCAAAATTTGAGTGTAATTTTTCACCATTCAATTTTGCTAGTGCTTGTGATTGTGTTAATAAAGACACAGAATACATAACACCGGGTAGATATGGAGGTCCTTCGGGCTATGCACCAAACGAACGACCTGATCAAACGGGTCTTTTCTGGCAAGTACGTACTTCAGTAGGCCCTTCCGGTATGGATTACATGCAAACTGTCTGTGGTACGAGTGGATGTACTGGTAAACCGATACCAGGGACAAGTACTATTCAGATTAATACACCTATTTTATTAAAGAGTACACCTACTGGAGGAAATAATACATATAATTCGTTCTTTGTTGATACATCCATGCTCGGACTGAATTATTGGAATGCACAGCCAGGATTAATCCAGTTCTCTAGTTTCGATAATGTCCAACCCATATGTGGTAAAGATGTGTGCAATAATACCGCGTCAATAATAAACGGAGAGACCCATCGCATTTATTGCGCTCCTCAATTTCGTACACTGCAGAATACAGAAACACAGTTGTCATCTGCTTACACCATCTATCAGCAAATTTCAAATCCACAATATATAGGACTTATCAATAAATCACGTAATGTACAAAATTCTATAGTTGCTACCCGTATTACTGGTACTAGTGGGAAGGTTCAGTATTTGAAATATACTCTAGGTTATAATGCTAATACCGCTTTTACTCCATCTGGAACCCCTTTTTTATCACCTGTAAAACGATCCGTCCTTACAACACCAAATCTTCCTGATAAACTGAGTGGATATGCATCGAATATTTTTGTCGGTGGATTCAACGCCGGTTTTTTCCCCAATAATCCTAATCCACAAACGAGCACAGCATCTTATCTTTTATCGATGCAATATCTATACAGTATCGTCATACCCAGTCCGACATCACCGAATATCGATTCATGTTCTACAATATGCAGCTCATCATGCAACGTCAATTTCACATATCAATACACTTCAGGTAATAATACCGGATTGCTCACAATCAGTTCGATCTGTGAAAATAGTGGTGTCACAGGATTGACCGGTTCTGCGAGTACATCCATTTCCAACATCCCATTAGCCATCTATTTCCAGTCAACCACTCCACCTCCAAATCTATTCTTACTCCAACTCCAAAACCCGAATTATGACCTCGTCTACAACACTGGTACATACAATAATATCGACATCTATTTCCAGATGTGGTACACCAATGGTCCAACAGGATCATCGAATTTATTCCCAGGTCAAAAAATCGAAGAAAACCTCGTTTTTGGTTATGGATGGAATGTCCCAACGGGATCCACCGGTACTTCATTATGGCAAATTGGCGGTACAGGTACCATCTATAATCCGAACCAGTCCGGTGGTTATTTCCCACTGAATGGTACAGGAACCACCGGTGTTACCGGAACGACTGAATTCATTGGTGTGAATTTCGATTGGCAATGGTATTATAATGGCAGTTCGTATGTGCTCAATTTCTTATCTGGAAATTTACAAGATCTCATCTCCGTCCAAATTAATGGACAACTCCAATCATCAACGGTCACAACTACACCAATTCTGGTCGTTAATTCCACTGAATCTGCATTTGTTCAGTCCTTTGTCTTGAACTATTCGTTGTATACAGATTTGGGGAGTCTATTATACACATTTTCTCCACAAAGCGTCGATGCGCTCGAATCTTTAAGTACATCGTATTTCATTTTTAATCCGGCAAGTACATCCAATGGTATATTTCCACTAAACAATGGTCCTATAGTGACAACCACCGGTTCAACGACATGTGCTATCACGGATTGTACGAATTCTATAATCTGGGGGTGGTATTACAATGGGATATATAACTTGCAGTTTACGTCCATAGGTAATGTTGATCCAACTATGATATATATAAATCTAGGAGAAGAAAACTCATCGACCACGAAGATAACGTTAGCTTTTATTAATAATTTATCAAATGGTGGTAATATGCAATCATTCATTTCTATAATTCGATTGTATAATATGGACACTGGCTCGTTCATTGGACAGTTTCCACCTGTACAAGTACAAGCATTGTTCTATTTTGACTATCAAAACGTCACTCTAGATTTGGCGGATGCAACTGGTCCGTATCAGAATCTGAATTCACAACAACAATTTAATTTCAATACCTTCTATAACGCTACAAGTGTGGGGGGATCTGGGATCAGTAATTTAACGTTCGATGGAATCACTTTCCAAACGGATTTTGGTGTCGGATCACCAGGATATACCGCTTTAAATAATTGTACATTCCAAAATTGTACATTCGATGCTGCAAGTCCATCTCTCATCCTCTTCCAGAATGGATGCACGATTGATAGTGGTTGTGTCTTTACGAATACACCCTTCTTCAATCTGAATTCAAATTATAATGGTGGAACAAATGGTGTGGCGAATGTAGCGGACATGTCTGGTATCACTGTCCCCGGTAATCCCGTGTATGTCATCATTACGAGTGGAAATAATAACACCGAAACCATTTCGACCGCTGGTGGTGCTAATAGCCCCTTATTCCAAAATATCGGTGATAATGGTCTGTATTCCATAAATAATGTATGGATCCTTAATACAAATTCAATTTCTGGTAGTTCTGGAATCGGTGAATGGACTTGTGATAACGCCTATTTTCAAGGTACTTCACAATATGGCTCATCTCCAGATGCACAATTACAGATGGGATATGGTGGAACGAATTGTATCGGTTTGGTGGATGCTAGTTACTACTGGACACTCGGTGGATATACTGGTTCGTCATACATCGATTTATCGAATGGATATGTCGTTAATGGTATAACGACTTCAAGCGGTGCTAACATAACGATGACTTTTAATGATAACCAGGGAGGTTATGATGGTTCTTATCTGAGTAACCTAACGTGCTCGGGTTATAATGGTCCAACTTTTGATACTCAGTATATTCAATGGAGTCTAACCACTGTCACAATCTGTTACGCAACCATCACACTTTCTAGTGGTTACAATCTCCAACCCGATCCTGGAAATGATGGTATCACACCGTGCATTGATGGTAATATTGCTCAATGGATCTTGATTTTCAATAGTTTCTTACCAGATCCACAGTTCTACAGTACCACCAATAATCCGAACAAGTACGGAACCGTCCTGATCATGGCCACAGCAGGCGGATTCGTAGGTGATATCATCGCTTGGCCGAATGTCGGATCAACAAGAGTCGACATGTCAAATGTAAATGTCGCAGTCCCAACTCCTCAACTACCCCCAACCGGTACTAACAAATATTGGTGGAATATCATACCCGTTCCAGGAACCGATAATCCGAATCCCAGTTCTAATGTCATACAGTATAATCAGACGTATACCGTTTATATCCAAGTCAATGCATTGGCGGCGAATGCTTCTAATTATTATCTGAATGCGAGTTCTGCATCAAATTCACCAGTAACTGTAACTGAAGCAACATGTCGGTGGTCTCTCCAAATTAAACCCTATTATTCTGGATAAATAAAATACTGGTATCTAAAGATTTGAATCGACAAGATATCAAAACGAGAAATGACAACAGCTGTTGATGAAAGTATTGATGATCTCCTTGCACAATTCAGAGACATTGATTACAAATCCGATCATCATGATGTCGTTAGTGGAAATACATTTATGGAAGATACGATCAAAAATACGGAACAACCTCCTCTCTTTGTCTCCCGCTACTGGAAATGGACTCTGTTTTTGTTCTTGGTACTGTTTGTGTATATCATCATCATCGTCGCCATCATCCGTCCAAAGACCGTGTACATCGAACAAGATCACCACCATGAACCGACATTCTCGTGGAAGAAATATTTCTTCACATGCACCACCATCTGGATCCTTCTGATCATTGTCATGTTCATGAGCCAGTACATCTACGTTAAATATTTGAGTCGATAATAGAAACATGAACCGGCTGTTCTGGCGAAGTGTCGAATCCTTTGGAAAGAATGTGTTCCTCTACGATCATCGTGCGCACACGTACCGCGATATCGCTCATCGTGTAAACATGGAAACAATGAAATGGAGGAGGAGTGGTGTCCAGCACGGAGATCGTGTGATTCTGGGACACGGTAATAGTGTCGACTTTGTCGTCAAATTACTGAGTGCGTGGGATATCGGTGCGGTCGTTGCACCACTCCATCCAGGAATTCCTATTGAGAAATACCATCTGGACATCATCCGGCCGTACATGATCGATCGTGAAAGACATGATCAGAATTTTTTCTTTCCCGAGAACCGGTCAATGAATGAACACGATCTTGCAGTCATCATGTTCACATCGGGGACATCATCGGGAAATGCAAAGGCCGTCCCACTGACCCATGAGAACATTCTGTTGGGAATGGAGAGCATCGGTCAGGTATTTCCACACGATAAAATAAACGAGACGGACAGAAGTCATGCATTTCTACCGTGGTATCATATATACGGTCTCATTTGTGAATTGTTGTTCATGATGTCAAGAGGTGGACGGTGCACGATCCGTCGGAAAGACGAATCGATGATTTCTTTTTTACAGAGGATCAAGTACGAGAATCCGACATTACTATTTTGTATTCCGAAATACCTGGAAAAGGTCCATTCGTATACTCAGAAGTACGCGTGGTGTACTTCGTACAAATTACTGCGTCGTGTTTTTTTCGGGAAGAACATGCGCATGATCTCGAGTGGAGGGGCCGTCCTCGTACCGGAGGTTTATACTACAGTCCATGATCGCATGAAGATCAATCTGTACCAGGGGTACGGGATGACGGAGTGTGCACCGATGGTGTGTCTGGAGGACGAACCGATGAACACTATCGGACGATTATTACCACATATGGAGATGCGGATGGATCCATTAACGGGGATTGCAGAGGTTCGTGGAAAAAGTCTGTTTCCTGGTTATCTGACATCATCATCACAAGAATTTATTCGTCCAAAGGATAAATTCACCGAGGATGGATGGTTCATCACGGGCGATCGTGTGGCTCTTGAGAGGAATGGATTGTACAGATACGTACAGAGGGACGGAACGATGTTCAAACTGAATAACGGAAAGTTTGTGGACCCGGTTGAAATGGAGAAGGTACTGATGAGATCGGGATATTTCGATTCGGTGGTAGTGATTGCGAATCGGAATCATTCTCATACGGTTGTAGTGGGGAGGACGGATGGACGAGATGTGGTGATACAACAGATCCGCGATTATCTCCGTGACAAGGTTGATTATTACGCACTCCCGAATCAATGGATCGAGATGAAAGAAGAACCGACGGTAGAGAATGGTTTATTGACAATCAAAATGGAGCCGAATCGAATGAAGATCCGAGCATGGATTCTCAATACGTGAAATGTTACCGTTAACACAAACCATGTACGAACATCTTTAATCATTTAAAGAAATGGCCTATTTTTAAGTCATTTTAGAGATTCGTACATGCTGTGGTTAAAACGCCAAATTCAAAATAACATTAATGTCAATACGACTATGTCGTAATCGCTTTAAAATTTTTCATACCCTGTACGAATATCTTTAATCATTGAAAGAAATGAGTTATCTTTAAGTCATTTTAGAGATTCGTAGAGGCTGTGAAATTTTTCACATACGTATTGAAAGAAATGTCATTTCTCTTAAGCCAATATCGTGAAAGGTTTAAAGCGGTTACAACCTGGCATTACGTATAATAAAAAAATGACCCGATACAGAACTCATCATACTCGGAATGATACGTATTACCTTCAGTTAGATTTTTATCATATTCAATAATACCTACAATAGAATAAGTTGATAACTGTGAATTCACAAAACTGTTCAGCAATTGAATGTCTGGATTTTGCGTGGAAGAAGTCATTTGCGCCCATAATAATGGGACGATAAAAAACGGAATCAATGCTCCAGTCGAAGAAGTAGGTGTAGCAATCACAAATACAAAGTAAGTGTTTATATTACCATTAAAAACAAAACCATAAGGGACTGAAGGAGTCACTGGACTACTTGTTACACTCGTTTCATATACTTGATACTTACTGAGATAATATGCAGGTAGAAAAAAATTATTATCGCCTTTCTTAAGATCGGAAATCGAGAAGGTGGTATTATTTACAGTTGTCGAAACCAAATTTGTAAATTGAATACTGGACGGAGCATTACTTACCACCATATCGGAATTATAAGGTATAGCATTATTGTAATAATTATAATTTATCGTTATTGCATTCGAATTACTGTACTCATAATATGCAAAAACGAAAAAAATGTTATAAGTGCTAGCGAAAGTTGGGTCTGTTGTATTTGCAATTTGGATTGGATTTTCATAGAAATATTCTGTAAAGAGATTTTTGTATTTTCCTAGAAAGGAAGATGTATTTTGAAGAGACAAGTTTACATATGGATACAAATTTATCGTCGGAGGACCAGTTTGGTTATATGATAAAGTGGTCACTGTCTGATAGGGTCCAGGTCCTGAACTTGTGTAACCTTGATTCGCAAAATATTGTGGTAATTCTAACGTGAAAAGGAATAGATTTGATAATGTAGTGCTTGATAAACTCGCCATAATAACTTTTTTTTTTTACTGTATTTTTTTTTTTTATCATTAATAAAAAAAAACTACAAATGACTGTTACTACAGGTGTTCTTTTCACACAGACTAACCAGACTACTCCTAATCCAGCAATTTATGGACCAAATTGCAATATTATCGCAAACACTTCAGCAGGAGTTGCAGGACAGATTCAAAACTCATATTTTTCCATTTATGATGCTGCAATCGATACTACTACCTTTGGTCCCACAGGGACAAACTTGAGTTATTTCAAAGGTAGTGCAACCTTCATGTTGCTCACCAGCATCCTTGATTCAGCTCCAGCTAATGTTGGTACTAGTTCTGGTAGTGGAAGTGCGTATCCCCAATTATCCATGACATATACGATACCCCAAGGAGCAGCAAATAATAATGGTTACATAATTCAATTGACTCTTAGTGCAGGTGGAAGAGTGGCCAATTCTCCCATTTTCCAAGCTGTTTCAAGTGGAAACGCCTTTAATATCATTCTGACAAATTTTTTTCAAATAACTATGCCCGGTATATTATATACTGTAACTATTGAAGGAAATGCGATAACTACGAACAATTTGACGTAATTATCATTTATTTATCTAGCTACTAATATATTTTTTCCACAACCTGTACGAATATCTAAAATGACTTAAAGATATTTATCATAAAATCTTTAAATGATTTTAATTATTCGTGCATGATATGATTCTTTCTTTCTGACATGGAATGTAAAGATAACGTTTACAAGCCTGATGGTAATGGTGTATTCACATATGTTCCACCGCCAATGATATTCTGTAATGTGGAATTTACGACGTTTGTTGTGTTACACTTTGGGAATGTGATTTGGAATAACCCCGTTTGTTTACCGATCACCTGTTGTGTATTCGTTCCATCTGAAAAGTACGGTGCATAATTCGACTGCTCACTGAATTGTGTGAATAGAGTCAGAGTGACCGTCACCGGACCTATGTTACATGAATTTCTTCCTACCGCTAATAATTGATTTGCAAGATCACTTGCTCGAACAGATGAAAGTAATCTCACTGTCGATTTTACCACGACGAATCTTTTTTGAAAAAAATCGTATGATGGATAACTAATTTGCGCAGCATCTGAATAAACACTCGATCCACTGAATCGGAATAAAATATTATATAACGGTAAACTACTATCTGGTTGTCCTAATGATGGTTGATTCGTTACCGATACATCCATTATAGCAGTCCCATCGGGTGCATAATAGACAGTACTGGACACTGTAAATTTTGCTACTGTACTGAGAAAAGTTGAGAAATACTGTTCACCTGTTAATTTCTGAGTAACCACATTTTGAGGTGTGATTTTTGAAGCTGTACTGACTATACTTTGTGCAATAAAATTAGTGAATGCATTGTATACATAATACTCATACTGTTCATCACCTTCCGTTACTGTCAGAATTGTCTGTTGACCTGATTCGTCAGGATTCGTTTGTAGTGTCGCTAATGATGGCATATTCTATTACTTATCTTTTATAAATAAAAAAATATTTCACTTGACAAAAAAAATATATATCCACAAATGGTTGAACACGTATTTGACATCTCCCACATACTCCTTGAATCCGATTCACTCATCACATGTGATTCATCCTTTCTATCCACTCATTATGAAGAAATTCCATCACTATCTGATGTCTTACATGAAATTCAAGTACATTTTGCTCTCTCTAATTCCAGTAACATTTCGGAAGATCAACACATGCAGATCCGTTTCTACACCAAAAATTTATTTTTGGATATCTGTATCATGGATATTGTCGCCGTCCTTCTACCCGATCATGAAATCAATGTCGTCGCCTATCGTTACACCCCCGACAGTGAAAACGGATTATGTATCATCGTCCATGTACTCGGTGATGAATGGCGCAAATCAGCCGTCTGGATAACCGATCGTTATTACTGGTTTCTACGTGTCACTATCCAGTGCAGAAACATCAACAGCCTCCCCTTTATCACCAGAAAAGCATTGAAACAACTCCATCAGATATCCCATCTCGGTATCGGTTAATTCATTCAAAAAGATTCACGCAAATGGTCAAAGTTGTTACAAATGGCTGAACGAAATAGCACATCTTTAAATATTATGACTCAAAACTTGCAAATGATGTCACTCACTCTGTAAAAAATCAAAATGACATTTCGATTTGTTTCTTATAGTGGATTGACAAGCTGAGATCCTCCTAATGGCGGAGGAGGAGGAGGAGGATCATCATCTTCATGAGGTCGTGTACTCTGGTCTAAAATCAGTTCTTCATTCAAGAAATCCAAGAAATCCAAATCTTCTGTATCAAACAATTCATCATCATCTTCTTCCATATGTTGACTTAAACTTTCATCGCCTTTCGCTACTTTTTTTCTCTACTTCATCTCTTTCATTCTTCTACGTTTATTTTCCAAAAATAGTCTGTATTGTTCAGGGGACATTTTTGCGATTTGTTGTTGATACTTTGACTTTTTTTTTCTAATCGTCTTCTTCTTTGATAGTCTGGAAGGCTTTAACTGTACTTTTGATGATTTACTACCACTCAGTTCTTCCAGGTAGTCAGGTCATGTCCTGTATGAACGGGTCATTTCCTCTCATTAATGTGGCGTATTCTATTATTCTTTCTTCATGTCTCATTTGTGGAACACTCCTTCTTCTCCTCACATCGTCTCTACTATGTGATACGGCGTCACTTGTACTCACTCTCCTCAATCCTCTATTTCTAATTTATGGATGGATTCTTCATGACGAATCAATTGTATAAACCGTTCTCTCCTGGTGCTCATGGACATTCTACGATGATAATTCGTTAGAATATCACTCAATCTCATTAATAATTGTCGTTGTCTGAACAAAAAAAGTTCTGGTTGTTCAATGACCGTTACCACTGACAATGGTATATCACTCATTCTTTTCTCACCAGAAAAAAAATATATCATGTACTAAAATACATGGTTCTCCAGATCACTATTCCTCGTGAATCCATTTTCCATCAACTCACCGATGGTTTTTTTTATGCATATCAGAACATCGACTTTATCCGTCAGTTCCGTGCCAATCCCTTCCATCCCGATATCGTCATCACCGATATCGCTGAACTCGTCGCTACTCAAAACAAGATGCGCATCGTCACCAACATCTTCTGGGACCTCTATGTCCCCTTCGGAACTCCTCGGAATGATATTTTCCAGATCCTCGTCCGGACCATCCAGCAATGTATCGATACGATGACCACTATCCGTGATTTTCCCGATCCACAAGCCCTCGCCATTGAAAACTGTCGTTTCTATCGATTGGATGATTCGACCATGATCATCCTTTTTCCCGATTCCTTTTATAAATCCGCACGCAAAGAAACCTATTATACTGTCTTGCAATATCGTGATTACGTATGTCCACTCTATAATCTGCAATTCGATCTGCAGCGTCTTATTGATTACGATGACCAGATCCCGTTCTTCTATCGTGAAGAATCGCGGTCCTTTGTGTACCTCATCAAGACCAACAGTGCTCCCTACTCCAAAGTCCGTATTTTACAGAATTTGTACTCTTGTACCACAATGCTCGATGTCGCTCGACAGATCATGATGAATGCACAGGCCTTTCCACAAAATTATCCATTAAAACTCCCCAAGAAATTCCGTGCACGGACCGCCGATAATGCTTCCGTCTTCTCGACAAAAAAATACCAGCAGTTCATTGCAGATTTCATGATTCAGAATGCTGGACTATTGTGTTGGCACGATGCTGGTACCGGGAAAACGCTCACGTCGATCATGACCATCATTGCACTGTTGCGGAGAGATCCTACCAAACACGTCATCATTGTATGTCCTGCATCCCTCAAACAACAATGGGAAGAAGTCATCCGTGATCACATCGTCCCTCCTCCCATCTATTCTTATCTCGAACGCATGCAACAGTGTTTATTGATACAAGATCGCATCCGTGTGATCAGTTACCAGACTCTGAACAGCACACTCATGAAATGGATCGTGCACACGAGAGGCGACATCACTAGTGATCGGACATTTTTTTTCCAATCATTGTTTGGTCGAGAGAACATCCAGGAGTGTTACGCAGTTTTTGATGAGATCCATGAAGTATCGAATGATTATGTGCAGATCAAAAAAATCGACTATCTACGATCCATCATCCCCGAACTCGCGCGAATCACCAAGATCGAGCAGCCGACCGGGAATTATTGGATCCGTCTCTTTCTGACGTGTTTCGTCCAGAAAGTCCTTTTTCTAACCGCTACACCGATCCAGAACAGTGTCAAAGATCTACGACCCATCCTCCAGAACATTATGATTGTTTACATGAAACATACTCATCAGTTATCGGATATCGACGATGTCCTCTTCTGGCGTAACGGATTCATGAAACGATGGCGGATGATGACAACAACACCGATCAAACTCGACAATGCACTTTTTGAGAAATCTCCGCGATTACCGGACACGTACAAGGAGGATCTTTTTTCTACACCGATCCGACTGACCAATCCATTGAGTGGTGATGACTGGATGCGGATTTCACAGGCGTGTGCGAATTTCCGAGGAATGATTCATCGTGTGCGCGCGAGTGTCCCCGGACGCGGTGTCCAGAAAGACAGACAGGTCCAACAGAAGGACGCGTTTCCACAAGAAGTGCTGCAGGTCCACAAGATCCCTGTACGATCGGATTCCGTTTACCTGAAAGAGTACAAGCACCTAATTGATGAAAAAGTCTTGTCTAAAGATCTCAAGGACAATCGTGTCGAGTTCTCCGATCTCGTTTATCATCAATCGACGTCTCTGTACACGAATCAGCGTGAAGCATCTACGTGCATCTATGAGATCATCCGTCCAACCACACGATTCGATCGTACTCATCCATCACTGACACTATCGTTTCCTTTTTCGTTTATCAAACAGGAAAAAGGGTTCGTACGTCTATCCGTGAAGAACGATCTCCAGGGATTCAAAAAGGTGATTATTGATGAGGAGCAGTTTGATATTTCCACCGTCAATCCAGAATACATCGATATTGTGAATTCTAAAAATCTTCCCGTACAATTCTTCCGTCGTCATTCTGTCCTAAAAGTGGAAAGACCGTCGTTTGTGAGTCGGACATCGGTCTCATCACGATTCACGCTCCCGTTTCCTGTTACCGTATCCGGTCAGAAATTACAGATTTCATCACAGACACAGACAAAAATTCTCGATCCGACAAAGAATGTGCATTTCACAATTGAGAAGAATGATCTTGTGCGTGCAGGAAAACAGTATTTTACAGTGACGGATGTCGGGAAACACACCATCCATCTTGATCGACCTGCGCCCGGTGACACCAAACAGATCGAAATCCTGAAACCTTTTCAATTGGAAGTGACAGAATGGGAAAAAACATCTCCACACACGATACGCATCTCTAGAAACAATAGTCACTTGTCAACATCAGCAGATGATCTTATCATCCGGATCGATGAGAAACAATTCCTCCCCGTCAAAACCATCAGACAGGACACAAATCATGATTTCATTCTGCAGACGACAGACAGATTACCGGATAAGATTCCATCTGTAAAACTGTTGTCGTTCAAACTGACGGATCGTACGACATTTTCTACCATCCGTCCCAATCTGGACACCGATCATCCAAAAAAGGCCCGGTTCATTGTGACATCATCGTACGAGAAAATATCACCGAACCGGATGAAAATCAGGAAAGATGTGATTCCATTTATGAAGAACAGACTGAATAACGACATTTCCCTGGAAATGGATAAGAAAAAATATCGAGTGATCGGAATGGAAGAACATGGAACCGATTATGTGATGGAGGTGAAACCCGCACTACCAGTATCTGGGACGACGTGGACAGTCATCTTCGATCGACATACATACATCTGCAGTCCGAAAATCGATTTCCTGAGGGGACTCATACCGGATGAGAGTGGTGTTTATATGGATATCTCACGGTCGAATCAGAAGGTTGTTATTTTCATGGCGTTCTTACGGAATGTGGATATTGTGCAACAAATGATGAAACAACCGTTCTTTTTTGCGAGAAAGAAAAAGGGATTGATCCTGTCATTGGATACGGACGATCCAGTGAAACGCAACCAGATCGTGCAGCGATTCCGATCAGAAAAAGGGAATGTGATTTTATTGATAACAAAGAAATCAGCGACGGGTCTTGATTTACGTGGTGTGACGGATATCATCTTCATGGATCTTGTGTGGACGGCGTCACTGTATTACCAGATCATCGGACGTGGAATCCGATTTTATTCACATTCGCATCTGGATCTGTCGGAACGACGAGTGAATATCCATGTCTTGTTATTGCAATCCGATGAAGTAAAATTCGTGGATGATCTGATGTGGAACAAGGTGCTGCACAAGGAATGGATCCAAACCAATGTCGATTACGTGTTACTGTATGCACCACAACCACTTATCGATCAGAATCCACCGATCGGCGAGAAATCATTGGGAGGGTTATTACTTCATAATCCTCCATCTCTGACAATGAAACGACCACGCCAACAACAACGACAACAACGACTGTCAAAAAAACATAAATGAATCCATTTCATTCACAGTTGTAACCACAAAGTATTTCATGAAATGTTATTTCATGAAATAAGTCATGATCATTGTAAAGGTGTTCCAACCCTGGAAAATTTCATTACGAAGCTGCAGTCTTTTTATTGAGTGAATGATAAAGAAAAACAAAAATATTGAGCTTGTAGCATTTAAAGAATGATCATGTCTTTCTTTAAATACTATTAAAGTTTAATGATTTTGGTGACGAGCCTAATGGAAATAGTTTATTTCACGAAATGTTTTATGTAAAAGGATTAATTTTACACAATGAGTCCGTATTCTTCATGATGACGATGACGATATGAATACACGAAACGGGTCCACAATGCATATGTATATGGTACACATATGTACAAAAAAGCGACGTATGCAATTAACATGACACACAATTTCTCTTGTGATAGTGGCGTTTCGTTCTCGATGAGATGCGATACATGATCAGATGGTGACCATGCAAATCCTTTAAAAGTTGCTGGTCGCCATAAGAAAACAATAATGTCGTACAAAATAATGACATTCCATAGCTGATCCCCCAATACCGTTAAAATAGCCATCAATGGGAATCGATCCAATAAAAATGGGAATGATGTGAACAATGTGACAAAAAGTACGAGCTTCACATACCCCAGATGAGGCTGTATTCCGCAAAAATAAGGAATCCCCAGTAATGTACCGAAACCTTCAAGATAGATCTTGTCTTGTACGAGCATGTCTATTTTATTGATTACGTACGTCTATTTATGAATGTATGATCATTTTTGTACTCCTCAAAAATGTCGGTACAGACTGTAAATGCGAGCATAGCCTGAACGAATATGTGAAACCATTTAAGGAAATGAGTTATATTTAAATCATGTGAATTCTTCGTACATGGTATGGAAACTAGGCTTGTGACCAAAATCATAAAAACGTTAAAGTGATTTAAAGAATTGAAATCATATTAAAGCATTCTTTAAAGCGGTAGAGGAAACGAACGAACCATGCTTTCATTTGATTTAAAGAATTATCATCTCAGAGAGGGTAGACAAAAAATCGTACGTTGGATTATCAAGGTACGATTTTTTGTCTACCCTCTCATCTCTTTAAATCGCTGTTTATGATTTTGGTTAGAAACCTGATTAATTAGCTCTGGGGGGAGGTGGAAGAAGAAGACGATAACCAGCAATCGGTCCTGAAATAAGACCGATCGTTCCGATTCCCATTTTAAATATGATATCAAATATCTGATTGACTGTCATGTTCCGGATCATGAAAAACGACGTCGTGATCGCAATATTCTTCGCGTACCCGATCGATTGGATAAGGTAATTGTAATACTGTGGGAAATTGGCCTCTGTGTATAATTTTGTCTTGTACATGGCGCCCACAGCCATGGCTGTGATGACCAATCGTGTTTTCGTCTCTCCAATGTATTCAGCGAGTACGTGTCGCTGCATTACAAACGCTTCTCCGCCTAATAGAACTGTGATAATAAGGAGGACGAATCCCAGCAGATGGAAATTCTCCGGTGTCGATTGGAAAACAAACGTCATTTGCTCATTTAATAAACAATTGGAGAGTGTTTCCTGATACGCCTCATTCAGCATCTGCTCCACAATCGGTGGAAAGGGATAACGGTACAATTGTTGACGTTTATAACGAACCAGTCGTGCTTGTCTCTGACACACACGTTTTCCCTGGTCATAACCAAGTAACACCGTTATGGTTGCTAATAAAAATAGAGTGAATAAGACCAACTGGCCTTTCATGCGTTTGGATAGTCGTGTTGCTTGTGGTGGACTGGTTGTGGACAGATCGATATGATGCACAAAAGATTCCGCATCCTTGATAAAACACGGCTGGATATCACGGACCATCTTGTAGAAACGTTTGATGATCTTGTCCTTCGTCTGGCGATCTACAGGCGAGAATAACATGGGGAATAACGACCACATCTGAGAAAATGATCGAGGACCATCATTCTCAATGATATCTGTGGCGTGTTTCAACAGATTGGAGGGTGACTCACGAATCGCTCTCGTCCATTTCATTTCTTTTTTAAATAGATAAAAAAAAATGTCATCACATGTGCATCCAAAGTCCGAATCATGTCGTTCGGACGCACCCTCAATGCATGATATATACAGTGTGATGAGCACCAAACGTCCAGTATTCATCCAATCGAGACTGTATGATAATGGAGTGTTTGTGTTGAAATATGTACACAGACGAGAGGATATCCATCTGATTGAGCTCATCGATGGAATGGAGGAACTTGTGGACAAATTCTGTACACAGAAGAAGTATTCTGTAGAAACAATCGTCCATGAAATGAAAACACTATTCCATAAGACGAATACACCAGTAGAAATCACCTTTTTATACCGATAAATAAAATCTCCAGAACTCGTTATTGACAGAGCGTCGTAATTTTAAAACGATGGTCGCCACTGTCCTCAAAATGCACATAAATCTTCATCCTCTTTCTTTATTTAAAGATAGGCCATTTCTTTAAATAATGAAAGATATTCGTACAGACTGTGGTAATAAGATACGGTTACAAGCCAGCATTACTTAATGTCGACATCGAACCAATCCTTGCTATTTTTGATGATATAGTCAAGATCATCGAAACCGCTATTGAAAAGATCACCTACGAGTTTCCACACCATTGGATGAATCAGTGGATATGAAATGGATGTACCGGTGATCACACATTCGATATCGGTTTCAAATGCTCTAACCGTTACCAACAGTATGTTCATTACCGGTTTTCCGATAAATTCAATCTTATCCTGTATCGGGAGAAAAAAGAAATCCGGTCGTCTCTCCAGTCTCTTGAGTAACGGAAACACAATATCTCGAAATAATTTAATGACCTTGATCATTAGTTTCATTTTATTGAGAATTGATATCCGTCCTGTCTTATCGATCTTCAGAAAACATGTCATCATCCGTTCTCTGGTTGTCGGCTGTTTAGCAGTTTCTTTCACGGCTATCTGAGTTCCTTGATTGGCTGCGTTACTCGTTCCTTCACTTACACAAGCCACCACGAATCCTATGATTGCAAAAATGAGACACACAAAATTCACAATGAGAGTGATGAATAATTCGATAAATACAGGGTCTTTAAAAGCCTTCTCACCATCATACCCATTATCGACCAGGTAAAGGAGCACTTTTTGTTGACTTGATGCGAATGATAAAAGAGCGAGCATCAGATTGAGTATACCAAGCGGATCACCCACCAAAAACACTATTGGTGCAAGTATCTGATACCAAAGCGAACTCTGTACACTATCCCAACCTTTGAACGCATCACCCTGATATTTATCTAGAACACTCAAAACAGTTTTCGGTAACTGCGGATCTTTGATCGCATTAGCGATTTCATCGTACACACTGAGTGCATCATTCAAACCTGATCCGGATGAACGAACGTACTGTGCTATTATTTTTTCAACATTCTTCATGGCATTTAGAGCATCCTCTCCATTCTTATTTGCGAGTTGAATGATTGAGTTGAACACGAGGTTCTGTTCTTTCTTACTGAACTCCACCACATCATTGAGAATATTCGTCACTGAATAAAACAGATCTGGTGTTACACTTTTCAACCCTTTAAGCCAGTCATCAATAATTGCAAATTTTGCAATCGGCTTATTGACGATACTCTGTACTCCTTTGGTAATATCCGTGATAACACCATTGATAACAGGAGCAATGATATTGGTTGGAATGACATTTCCAATCGCTGTTTCCGTCTTGCTTATGATTGTTGCTGAAGTAACTACTGCTAATGTATCGATCTTATTCATGAAATTTTCTACTCTTGAAACCGGTGATTTTACGACTGATGTGATGGCCTTGATGATTCCCGTGATACCACTATTTTTTTTAGCTCTGGCTGAGAAGTGTCGAGATGCTGTTTCCTGTTGTGTGAAATCTTGTGGTACTAATGTGATATTATCAAGGGATATAAGGATACTATAAACATCGTCAGCAGGACTTGTGATGATGGCGTTTCGTTGTGAAGACTCCAGATTTTCAAATAATTCTTTCAATGTAGTCTCTACATACTGTGTTAATTTGATTTGTTGTAACAATGTCTCTAATCCAGACTCTTGATCTGTCACATAGATATCATGTAAAGTCTGTAATTCGGATTTGACGTCCAGAGATAAGATATAAGCTTGTAGATTCTTAAAATTCTCATTTGTCATTCGTTGCTGAAACTGTAAACTGATTTCCAGCCATATTGCACCATCTGTTACATCTCCAGAACCATTCGCAATCAGAGTAGAATTCGCTGCACAAACCATCGCTTTAACCGTGTTATCTTGTGATGGTAAATCATCATCGATGTCATTCCTATATAATCTAAATCGTTCATCTGATTCTTCCGGAATAAAGAAATCCTGAAAAGATCGTTTCGGGTACTTCGCATATAATAATGATGTGTAAGCCTTTTGATGACTCACAGATGATGATCGTATATCATTTACAAAAGACCCACTGGCCAATAATTCGAATAAATCTTTTACAGCCACGTTTATTGATTTAACGGAAGAACCCAACTGTGGACTAGGGGCCATTGCACTCCCTATGATCCGTGTAGTGATAGTTACATCTGTCAAAGTGCTTGGAATGTACTGGGATTGGACCATTTTATTTTTATTATTAAATTTTTTTCTAAATAAAATAAAATATCTACATGAGACAGTTCAGTTATAATTTTGATGATATATCTACGATTCAAGAATATGAATCGGGATATCCCATTACAACTAGATTTTCGAATAATTCCATGGTAAAGGCCATTGATATGAATAAACCCGATATGGATGTAAGTATTCATTTTATGAATAACACAGTCGTCAATAATAATATAGAAAATTATACCATTGTTGCACGAGAAAGTAAAGGATCAATAATGACTGATGGATCACTTGCATTCGTGCTTTACTACAATCAAGTGCCCACCCGTAATAATCAGACCCTTATCCCTATACTCTATGGACGTATTGATAAAGCGACTGGAATCTATTGTAAATACCTAAATCGTAAAGTCACCGTAGAATACGACAATGATCATGAGAAGAAACCGCGAGTCATTACCATCTCCTGACAGACAATTTCTCAGATTACACTTTTTGAAAATTCAAAACGCCCATTTTCCTAATCAATCCATCATCCAGGCTTATAACCGCTTTAAAGCGTTCTCATAAATAACTTAAAAAACAAATGGTATTTCTTTAAATACGTTTGAAATGATTATGTTTGACAGCATAGTTGTGACAACATTAATGTAATCATTAAAATGATTTAAAGACAATTCATTTCTTTAAGCCAAATTCAAAATGAAATGAATATCGTTACAACGCTGAATTGTCATAAAATTATTGGTCGCAGGGTTGTAACCGCTTTAAAGTTTTGCTTATAAGTATTTAAATAAATGTCATTTATTTAAGCCAATTACTAAAAACCGCTTTAGCGGTCACAACCTTCCTTTTCTGTATATTGTCCATGTATAACATCTAATAATAACATTTCATTAAAAATAAAATCAAGATGGATAAAGCTTTTATCATGAAACTTGTTCAGCGCATAGAAGCAAGAACATTTTATTTATTAAGGACAGTGTCATCAAAAGATGTATCCAATAAGGAAGTAGTAAGAAAAGAAATCATCCTTATTTATAATGATAGTTGTACCTTACTAGCACATTTGAATTTCAACGGTATCATGGAAGAAGATAAAAAAAAATCATGATTTCGGGTAATAATAAGGTCATACATAATACGCTATCTGATATGATTTATTGAAATGCGTTATACTGTATACGTCATCATTGATTAGACGGGCCAAGGACCATTTTTTATGACGCTCCCGATATTATCCGACTCCAAGAAATGTCGATAACTATCAAACACATGGCCGTATACAGAAGGACAATAATCGATTCCCGTATCTCTATCCACCAACTCGTTGTGGATCGGACGATTATGCAGATATGTGTCATAACACGGAGCATTTCCGGGATATCCTCTCCATTTCGGACTCACTGCTTTGTAACGATAAATGATCCGTCCGGTCGGTGTCTGTAACAAGTACCCTTTTCTATCTCCCCATTCAATAATTGGCGCCTCCGACGAAGATGGTTCCATCATAGAGACCACATCATCGTACGGCGCCCAAAAGATGTACGCAAAACCATCCGCATCCGCAATCTGTTTCAGCATCCTCAGATTGATCGTCCAGAATGGAAGTAATGGCGGATTCAAGAGTTTATCAGATACATGGAATGTGACACTGAAATACGCCAGATCGTATCGCCATACATCATTGCATCTATCAGTACTCACATACCCATTCATCTTCGTCGGAATCCTCATGACACCGTATGGAATAAAATCCTGATAAGAAAAGTTCAGCAGCAATCGATCATTTTCTCGATATTGCACAGACGAAAACAAATAATTGTCGAAACACGTCGTCTTGACATCCTCACTTATGAATGACTGGAGACACGTCTCCTTATCTACTCTGAACACACCGATCTTACCAGTATCCTTCTCAAAAAAACCCGGAAGTATCTTTTTTTCATCGTTCCATCTGTTGGAGAAAATATCAGAAATCGTTATGAAATTCGCAAAACGGAAATATCGAGTGGGAGAATTATCCGGATTCGTGATGGCGTAACAATTCGTTGTTTTTGATATGAACGGATTGGGTACAGTTGAACCATTGAACGAGTACTTACAATCAGTCGATGATCCATTTATGGTCTTGTACAATTTCAGGTTTTTACGATCACCAACAATAAACGACCAGTAATTGACGTTATTGAGAGGATATCCGTGCACCCGATTCACCTGGATTTTATGGATTGGAAAACAGAAGAAATAATGTGCGTACTGATCATTATCCTGACCAAATATCTGTCCACTGTAATCACCCGGTTTCAATGCATCATAATAATTCATGAATTCATATCTGTCATTATTCGAATCGACAGCAGTGAATCTCGCGTTACTCAGGTACTTATACTGGACATCACAATAAATCTTGACAATTAAAAAAATCTCAGTATCTTCATTATCGTCATCGTAATGAATTGGTCCCGGATTGAATTCAACCGTCAAATGATCGGGTGGCGATTGCGGTGGTGGTGTTGTGAATGAGTCTTTTTCCATGAAATACCACAAACTCACAAAGACGATTATGATGATAATCACAACAACAGACAATATGATGTACCATGTCATGTTTTTTTTTTTTTAATAATCAAAAAAAAAAATACGTAATGATGGGTACAATTTTTTTATTTTGATGCTTAAAAATAAATGGACGATGAATGTCCAATTTGTTATCACAAACCGGATCTGACTGTTGGTTTTTTCCATCTCTCGTGCTGTTCTAAAAAAGTTTGTCATGCATGTATGCGTCTGCTCACCAAACCCGTCTGTCCTTTCTGTCGAGAGCATATCCATAATTCTCCTTTTCAATACTCTGTATCTGCACCATCGTCATCCTCTTTTTTTATACCACCATCTGTAGAAAATGATGATAATAATACGCGCACTCACCGACGTCGATTGAGGAGATTACGGAAATTACAACAACGCGAAGAAGATCGTATTTATAACCGCATGCTCAGTCGTCAACTCGCACAATCCTATCACGAACACCAGAAACGATTACGACAACGATTATTAGAAAGAGATATCATGGAAGATCATCTGACATACGGATTCTTGGATACTGTAGGAAAATAATGGATGATCCGTCTCTGTCGTTCCATCTCCCAATCGGTGACTGGGTGCTCTTCATGCCACTG
>Ga0214923_10003068_pt1 | contig 21353 bp, 16 predicted proteins | sample LL1510_MetaG_FD_177993 | JGI IMG/M metagenome (GOLD analysis project Ga0214923, IMG submission 177993) | Freshwater microbial communities from Lake Lanier, Atlanta, Georgia, United States - LL-1510 | ecosystem: Environmental > Aquatic > Freshwater > Lake | place: USA: Georgia | collected...
CAAGGTCCTGTCCTAGAGAAGTTCGACAGCCTATTAAAAAATGGCCTAGACTTATAAAAAATAACTCTCTTTCAGGTGCTCTTGAAATAGCAATAATTCCTATCCTTTGATTTCCTTACACGCATTGCGCTTAACCCGAATATTTCACACCGATCTACTGCAGAAGCTGGGCATCCTGGCTAGTGAGATTTTTGTATCCCTCTTGCAGTTCCTTGCTTCCGTAAGCCTTCAGCCATTGTGTAAAACCGTGATGTGCTTTTCCCTGTTGCATGAGCCCACTCCAGAAGAGGGGATAAGGTCCTAGGTAGTGACCAAAATGCCAAAGGAGTTTTTTTTCTAGTGTTTTCCGAGAATCAAGACCATGCGTTGTTTTTGTCACAAAAAGACTAACATCAATAAAAAAACGCCTGATCGCCTCTTGCCTTATCTGATGCTTCATTGTTGTGGGCTCTTGTAAAAAAGCGCTTCCACAGACACGAAAGCATCGGCTTGAAAACGCCTGCAAGAGAGCATCCTCGCACAAATCTTCATAACGCTCAAAATTCCATGCCGTACGACCTCCCTTGCCATAGGCAGCATGACGTTGTTTGAGGATCACTTCTAACGCCTCTAAATTCCATAGTCCTGGATGCAGTGAAAATTTCCACAGATAACTCGGTGCACATTGCTCCAAAAAACCGTTTTCTTTTCCTAAAACGATTCCATTCACGTTTCGATGTTGTCCATAGCCTAAAAGCCCAATGTAAACTGCCTCAAGCTTCCGCGCCAGGGCTGGTAAGACATCATTTAAGAAACGATCATGACAGGGACCTACCGGAGGATGGTCATCAAGGATGAGGTACGCATGCGTCAATCCACGATCACGCATTTCCATAACAGCCTCTAGCGTCACACCCATCCAATCACGTGAATCACTCTTGAAACTCAAATAACGCTCTCCCTGTTCTAGCAATCCCGAAAAAAATAGCGGTGGATGCCCTACCCATTGCTTCTTGATCTCTTGCTTCGTAAAGTGCGCGATCTTTGCATAGCGCTCAAAAGTACTTATGAGAATACCGATCATAAGAGGATGAGTTTTCTTATTAAGCCCATAGATGAAGGCTTCAAGGCGATTTGTGGTGATTGATAGAGAGCTTTTTTAAAATAAAACCAGGCACCAGCTCGGTCTCGTTCAATGGAGCTGTAGGCTTGTTGTAAAAACTGTGAAGCAAGAGCCTGCGAGCATTCGTGACCTAAGGCCGCTTTTGTTTTATGAAGCAGAGGGTAATAGGGAGCAAAAATTTTTTCTCGCTCCTCAAGCACCAAGTGCCATGCACGCATCGTCTTAGAGCTTGGCTGTCGATGCTGAATGGCTAAGAGTTCTGAGAGGTAATGAAAATGATACTCCTCTGACATACGCCACCAGTATTCATAATCCATCGCGTAGTGAAGCTCTTCTTTTAAAAAACCAATGTTTTCTCGCACCACACGCCGAAAAAAAACAGCTGGCTGATGCAGCTTAATACGGCCACTCCACCATCGAATCAAATCAGAGCGATCTTCAAAGCGTGCAACAGCACGTATGCGATCCTTCCCCGCATACGACACTTGGAGCACATCGCCAAAAATTACCTGACAACCAGGATCGTGAAAAGCCTCACGAAGCTTGCTGAGCGTGTCAGGTAAGTACGCATCATCACTATTAAGCCAGCAAATAATCTCCCCTTGCGCCATTGCAAACCCTTTATTAATCGCGTCTGACTGTCCTCGGTCGGGTTCAATGAGGAGACGCACCCTGGAGTCGATCGCATAATCTTCAAGGATCCTCTTGCTTCCATCACTCGAGCAATTATCCACAATGATATGCTCGTAGGAGCTCTCCCGCTGACTTTGGATCGAATCCAGGCAGGCCTTGAGATAGGGACCTTGATTAAAAGAAGGGGTCACAATGCTAAAAAACGGTTTCACAATCTCTCTAAAATAAAAGAACTCGTAGCAAAGGACAAGTCCTCTACTATGAGTGATCAATAAATCTCTTTCAATTATCCCGCCGATTCAAAAGTGAAGTGCAAAACGTAGACAGCGACCCTTCCTACCTCTTCCGAAAAATAGCAGATCCCACACGCACCAGTGTCGCTCCTTCTTCAATAGCCACTTCATAATCATTACTCATCCCCATTGACAATGTCGGTAGAGGAATACCGGCACTTCTTGCAAGCTCATCACGTAAGAGGCGCAGCTCTGAGAAGATGGGCCGTGAGGTTTCAGGATCCTCTGAGAGCGGCGCCATCGTCATGAATCCCTCTACTTGGAGACGAGGGAGGATTAAGAGCTCATCGAAGACCCTCTTTAGAGCCGAGGGAATAAAACCAAATTTGTTGCTATCCCCTGCAATATTGACTTCGAGCAATACCCTAGGAAAGAGTCCTAGATCAGCAGCGACACGATCCATTTCGAGCGCCAATTCTAGGCTGTCAACACTATGAAAGAGTTCAAAACGTGGTAAGAGTTTGCGCACTTTATTTTTTTGCACATGCCCGATGAAATGCCAACGTGCTTTTTTAGGGAGAAGTGAAATTTTAGTCATTGCTTCTTGGAGACGACTTTCCCCAAAAAGAGTAGCCCCTGAATCAAAGGCTTCGCGGAGTTTTTCTACAGATTGCATTTTAGAAATAACGACTAGTTCAATGTGAGAGGGCTTGCGACCCGAATGCACCGCAGCTGCAGACATTTTCTCTCGTACTGTGTCAAGACGTTGCTGTATATCACTAAGGTCAATCATGAAGCTCAAGTAAGGGTTTGCTATTTGCCCTTCAACCTTAAACTACGAGCACCATGAGTTCCTAATAAAATGTGATCATACGCTCTCTTTTTTCTTTTAGCGTGGACTCGTGTCGGGCTAATTTAAGAGGTTAATTCGTTGGATCAATGACTAGCATTGACAACAAATATCATTTTTAAAGCGCTCTGCTTTTGACAAAAACCATTTTGAAAAAAAGTCCTTATCTTATCTCCTTCGTATTGCAAACAAGCTGTTGGTGTATTTTTTTTGGTGTATTTCTAGGAGTAGCATTATTTGGAGAGAATTCTTATCCCCTGGTTGAGAGTGCTCCTTTTGTCGCTTCTGCCTATGATGTCATTAATGAGACGCGTTCAGAGATGGAAGCTAGCCGTATCCCCTGGAGAACACCCATCTTCACCATTGTTGCTCAAAATCGTCCGATCGCAGACTTACTCGTGGACTTTGGTAATCAGCAAGGAATTCGTGTACAGGTGACCCCGCTCGTACGAGGTGACATTAGTGGAAGCTTTATTGATCAATCCCCTCCTTCCTTCTTAGCACAAATCTCAAAAGCATACGGACTCAGCTGGTTTTATGTTAATGGCATCCTCTACGTTGGCAGCAATCAAGAAGTCAACCTCATCGTCAAGCCACTCCGTTATGTAAAAGCCGATGCGGCTCTTGCCATGCTTGGAACAAGCGGTTTTATTTCCTCCGATGGGCGTTTGGAAAAAATTAAAGACTCAGGAATGGTGACCATTTCAGGTATTCCAAAATATATCGAACTCACCACGCAGCTTCTGAACTCCATGGATAATGAAACTGCCTTTCACAACAATGGAGAAACTATTATTGAGGTTTTCCCTCTTAATAATGCATGGGCCTATGATGTTAATGTTGGTGGACCTGCCGGAGCTACAGTACGTGGAGTGGCCACAACGCTAAGACAATTAATCTGGGGTTATGGGTTAAACAATGGCGCAGGAAATGGAAATGGTGCTGGAAATACTGCCAATGGTGCACTCAATAAAATGGGACAACCCAACCAAATGTCTGCCCCTAATCAGACGACTGGTGTTCTTCCTCCGACTTCACAACAAGGACCTCAGGGAAGTGCTCCTCATAATAATAACCCAAATAATGGTGAGACAGCCGAAGGCGTACCTCCTTTTGGAGAAAGCCCCATGCTTCCTAAAAATGCAAGTGGTGGCCCTGGTTCTGATTGGACCTATGCCATGATAACAGCCGATGTCAGACGCAATGCCGTCATCATCCGTGATATTCGAGCAAACATGGCGCTTTATGAAACGGCTATACGTAAGCTAGATGTGCCTGTGAGGATCATCGAAATTTCTGCAGCCATTGTTGATCTAGAGCTAGGAGCGTCTCGCACCTTAGGCCTCAATAAAGTAGGTCTTAGTTCTGGAACATGGACCAGTGGTACCAATACCGTGACACTAGGTGGGGTAGCTCAATCCGCGCCACTTGCACCCGCATCCAATCTTGGACTTAGTGGTGTCTTTGGAACAGCCTCTGTCACCGCAGCCATCAATGCATTGAGTGCAGAGAATAAAGCTAAGGTGCTTTCGAGGCCGACTATTTTAACACTCGATAATTTTGGAGCCATGATCAACAACCAAGAAACGTTTTATGTCAATTCGGTAGGACAATATGTGAGCAATCTCTACAACGTGAGCGTTGGATTAAGCCTGCAAGTGGTTCCCCACGTCACCTTCCATCATGGAGAAACACGTATTTATCTCCAGGTCCAAATTCAAGATGGAAAATCCACCCCCCAATCAGCAGGCGCATTACCCACAGTAGATGAATCTCTCCTGACAACACAGTCGGTGGTGCGTGAAGACCAGAGCTTACTTATTGGCGGACTCTATAAAAAAGTCAACCGCAAGGATGTAGGCGGTTACCCATGGCTTTCTAAAATTCCTGTGGTGAGCTTTCTCTTTGGTGTTAAATCAAATGCTAAAGAAGTTGTGGAACGTATCTTTGTCATCACTCCTCGCATTGTCGAAGTCAACTCGAAGAATCTAGGAGATTACAGTGAATATTTTCAACCCTCGCCCACGGTCGAAAATGCCATTGAAACAGAAAAAACAGGTGATGTTTTAAGTTCCTTTGCTCCTCTGCCACCTCCTACAAATACGGCAGTCACAGTGATGAGCAGTGCTGCAACGAACGCTAACTCCTCTAAGAACCCGACCAAGAAGCACGCAAAAAGTAGTGCGATCACCTCATCCCCACCTCCCAAGAATCGACCTAAAGCGCCAGCTTCACACAAAAGTCTTTCCCTACCAGAATCCCTGTCGCTAGATGATGAATCATAAGCAAGCGTGATCAGTCTTAGAACAAGACTGATCCCTGATATGAACTATTTTGTTTTTAGCTTTTTCTGCTGTTCGTTAAAATATTCTAAATCCGACTCCGTTGCATAATACGTATTGAAACCGATATAGTAAACATTGAGAAAAATTCTGGCCCACGTAACTCCTCCCACACTATCTTCAATACCGGCAACACCAAGAGCTTGCAGCGCTTTTCCAACAAATGCTTCCACAACAAACGCACTCCCCTCCGTTAGCATCATCGTAAAGATCGTCCCAGTGATAATACAGACTACGGTCCAACAATCCGCTCTATTAATCGAGATCGCACTAGTCTCACCTGTTTCAGCAGCGGCAACAACAAACATTAAAATAAAATTGACGATATTTCTTTGAACTGTGAAGGGTCTTAGGAGTTCACTTGCAGGGACCCATTCGCCTCTCTCTCCCCTCTTAATGAAACTATCAAGAATCACTTCCAGTGCATAGGATGTGATCTGTGCAAAAGCTAGATGTCCAAGTTGCTGAGAAAATAATGAAGCACCACCATCCGGAACAAACTGTTCGTCTGAAGACGAAGGCTTTTGGTTGTCAATATTTTCTTTAGCACAGACACGTAATCCTATGGTGCTACTTCTTGTCGATCCCTTAAAAGATTTTTTACCTGCATTATTGCTCAACAATTGGTCACTCGTTTCTTCATAGGAACCTCCTGCTGCAATAAACAGGTCTCCATCTTTGGTTGAAATCACATCACTTGTCCATTGCCTGACGTTGCCTCCCATATCATAGGTTCCGTAAGGACCTGGAGAATTTTTAAAAGCACCAACAGGAGTGGTCAAAATATAGTCATTTGAATTTGGTTGAGCGATATTTGCATTTGCTTGAGCAATAAATTCCTCATTTGAAAATGAGTCTCTCAGATGGTACCAAGCATCTAAATAGTACTCTTGATATTTTGAATGACCTCTATTGGAAGCAAAATTAGCACCGGTGATAATACAGGAAGAATCATTTAATGCACTCATGAGCTTGGCTCCTGGAGTTTGTGTAGGCAAACAATTCCCCTGAGTAGGATAGTTCCAATAGCTAGTAGCATTATTTTTGCCTGCTTGATGATATGCGGCTTTATACCACTGATTGAGCGTTGGAATAAAATAACGTGCATTTGGCATGAGCTCACCATGTTTCCCATTAGTAAAATCATAGGCACCAGTTTCGGTAACAGCCAATGTCTGTTCGTTTAATTCATTAAAGAAAGGCTGGCCATGATGAAGCCAATTGATATAGCGCTTACAATCATCAATGCTAATTCCAGTTATGGGAAGAGATCCATAATAATGGCCATAGAGGGTCCCCCAACCTTTAGGAAAGATGAGCGTCACTTTTTCCTCGTAAATTTCTAAATCATATTCGTGTTGAATGCGTTGTTTCACAATACCACTGATCTGCTGCATAGTAGAATGTTCGCCCTCAAACATCTCTTGAGAAAAAAGATGCCGTGGGTCCTGCAAATTACCCTCCACAACATGTACGGCATTGAGAAAATTACTCCACTGCAACTGAGTCACATCGTGCTTGCCAATTTGGAAAGGTTCCAGAACAGACCCCAAACCTGTTAGCGGATCAGCTTCGTTGTTACTATCGCCAACCGTTATCATTTCGGGCATCACGGAAAGAGGACCAGAAAATTCCTCTGCAATCACATCAATCCCTTTTGATGATGCCTCTACATGCAGAAAAATAGAAAAACCCATGATCAGCACAACAAGGATTTTAAATACAATCGTATTGCTAGGATTGTAGAAAATAGCTTTTTTGCGCTTGGGAGCAGCAAGCATCTTACCCTTTTCGTGCTTGATATCATGCCGTTTAAATTGCGTCTTAAGGAAGCGAAAGCTCATATTATCTTGAGGAAGTGAATTGTTGTTTTTGCTAACGGAGTGATGCTTTCATAAAATCAACATCAAACTACGCAGGTAGTAGTGGTGAGGAAGCAACCGCAACGAAAATACTAGTCTGCATCTAGCCAGCAGCTCGCTTAAGCTGCTGAGGCAGAATTTCAAAAACTCCGCCATGATCGGGTTTATGTATTCGCCTTAATGGCGAAAGAAGCGAAGCATACAGGCCATCCATAGACACGACATACAATGGCTATGATACTCAAAAACTCGTTGAAGCTTTCGCAATAAAGCATCAAAAAAACCACTCTTCATCACAGAAATTAGTCTTGTAACATATGAAGTATATTCTTGTGAAAACAAGCAAGCAAAAGAGCATGGAGTGGTTACAACGGTCATGGCCAAAAACATCTCAGAAAAAAAAAGATTGGGTCAATTCTTTTTTAAAAAAAGACTCTTTTTTCTACTCTGCCTCTAAGGCCAAGTAGCGTGTAACGCTGTGCGAAAGTAAAAATGGGGCTATCATTTCTGGGGTAATCTCCACGGGAGATTTCAACACACGATTGATTGCCTCCGCAAGAGAGGAGGGTTCACATTCACAGAGACCTTGTGCTAATGGCCCTTGAAGAATTTCCGAAGGACCAAAGGGACAATTTGTACTCACCACTTGGGTTCCGCAGGCGAGTGCTTCCACTAACACATTGGGAAGACCCTCATAATCGGAGCTTAAGACTAGTGCCTCTGAGGCACGCATAACGCAGTAAGGATTCTTTAAGAAACCAAGAAATACAACACGCTCATCGATCTGAAGCTTCCTAGCAAGCAACTCTAATGTTTCTTTTTCTTGGGGGCTTCCCGAACCTAATAAAAGAAGCTTCCCTGGATAACCACTTAATTTAAAGGCTTCGAAAAGACGATCGTGGCGTTTCTGTTTGTTAAAACGACCGACATGAAGAATAAATTTTTCATGTTCAAAAGGAGATTTTTCTTCAGCTAAACGACGCACATAATCCAAATCCAGAGGATTGTAAATTGTCATGAGAGCCTTAGGTTGAATACCAAGGGCTCTCACATCCTCTTGTAACGCCTCTGAAACGGTGATTAATTTTCTTCCTTGATAGGTCTTGATGAGCTGTTGACGTTTTCGCAAGCGTTGCCATCCATGCTTGTTTTCAAGCTCTCCTCGACTCAGAGCACAATGAAGACACATCCAGGAATTTTTTAAATAGCGTGAAGAGGCCACAATACGGTCCGTTTTGGGAAGATGTGAGAATGTAAGACGAATCCTCTTGTTCGCAAAATAATTGGCAAGAAAAGCATCTAACGCACGCGCACGACGCCAAATCTCAGTTTGACGCCACGCAGGCCCGCGATAGTGATCTTCAAGAAGATGATACTCAACTCCGTAAGGAATGGAGTAAGCACACTCACGACGCAAAGAAATAAGTGTTACATGATGACCTTGTTTTGCGATAGCACCAGCGAGCGTGAGAACAACGCGTTCAGCACCACCACCAGACAAACCATCAATTAAAAAAAGAATTGTTGGCTCTTTGTAAGATGTGGCGACAGGCATTTTCTTAAGAAGGCAATGTTGTCTTGGCCAGCATTTCTTCGATTGCCTTAATGACATCGCTAACAGGAATAGCAGAAAGATAGCGCTCGCTTGTTACCGTTTTTACATCATCTGGATCGAGCGAAGAGCCATAATCACTGGCTTTAAGAAGTCGGCAGCGTGTTTTCCATGGATGCCATTCATTGACTTTGCTTGGACCGAAAAGAGCAACCACATCTTTCTTCAGAGCTGCTGCCATATGCATAGGTACTGAATCCACGCCAATAAAAAGACGCGCTTGATCAATCACTGCTCCTAATTGCTTTAAGGTGAGTTGCCCAGCAAGAGAATAGACTCTAGGAACATGAATCTCTTGTAAAATTTTTCTTACCATTGCTTGTTCTGCCTCACTGGGTCCGGAAGTCAATAAAATCGGCCAACCAAGAGAAGCAAAATGTTCAATGACCTTTGCAAAGCGATCCTCCTCCCAGCACTTAAAAAACCACCGAGCACTTGGATGGATCAGCAGATAAGGTGTCGTAATTGCTATTTGTTGCAACCGTTTATCGATATATTTTCGATCCTCTGGATTAATAATCAAGCGACAATGATCAGCATGAGGATCCTGGTTTTCTACTTTAACTAAGGGAAGGGAGAGGTGTGTGAGTGTTGCTAGATTTTGCTCAACGCTGTGGCGTGTATTACTCGGAAAGAGTGGCGCTAGCTTCAAAAAGCAGGTCTGCCAGAAAAAATGACGACGCTTGGGATAATCAATACCAATGGATTGTTGTGGTCTGAGAAATTTTGCAAGCAACGCTCCTTGCATTTGGTCCGAGAGATGAATCACACAGTCGTAACGCCGGCGGTGCAAGTCTAAAAAAAGCCTAAGATTTTTCTTCAATCGACTCCGCTTTCTACCCGCGCGATGCCAGATAAAAACATCACGGATGTCAGGATTGTCTTGGAGGATTTTTTCTGTCTCCGCATAGACAAGAAAATCAACCTGACATTCTGGAAAGCAGGCCTTTAACGTTCTGGCCACCGGTGTTGCCAGGAGAACATCACCATGATGCCTGAGCTTGATGAGTAGGACAGAAGAGGGTCGACCCATCTAGAATAAACTATACGTCTTTAGAAGCTGCACTCTTTTTTCAATATCATTTTTGCTCACGGCCCGCAGGCGATCTGGCCCAAATGATTCTATGGCAAAACTCGCCATCACACTTCCATAAACAACAGCCTGGCGCAAGATCTCAAAATTGATGCCCCCTTGTTGAGCAGCAGCATCGCAGTGATCTGTCAAATAACCTGCTAATCCTCCCGCAAAAGCATCCCCAGCACCTGTAGGATCTTTAATCTCTTCGAGCGGAAATGAAGGACAGGAAAAAAATTGATCTGGTCCAAAAAGGTAACAACCATGCTCACCTTTTTTAATCGCAACGTATTTTGGCCCCATCGATCTTAAGATCTCTCCCGCTTTGACCAAGTTATTCTCGCCTGTGAGCTCACGTGCTTCACTATCATTGATCGACAGCAGGTCAATGCGCGCCAAAAGCTTCATCAAATCGGGTCGTGCAATATTGATCCATAAATTCATTGTATCAGCGATCACAAAACGCGGATCTTCGAGTTGATCGAGAACATGAAGTTGTAAATCAGGTCCAATATTAGAGAGTAAGATGAAGGGGAGCTTGCGATATGCTTCTGGGAGAACCGGAATAAAATCGGCAAAGACATTTAATTCGGTCAAGTGGGTTTTCCGATTATTCATATTATCGAAATACTCACCTGACCAGCGGAATGTTTTTCCAGGAACAATTTGCAAACCGGTAAGATCAATATTGCGTTGCTTTAAATCTTCTAAATATTGCTTTGGAAAATCATCGCCAATAATGGCAACCAGACTTGGTCTAACAAAAAAAGATGCGCTAATCGTAGCGTAAGACGCAGTCCCTCCAAAGAGATCTTCATGTTCCTCAAATGGGGTTTTAACAGCATCAAGAGCCACAGAGCCAAGGATAAGTAACGACATATCCTGTTACTTTAACTATCTCATGCTAATGGGTAAAGATTAGAATTTATTAAAAATCTCTCCTCTTCTCCTTCACGAGCTCTTCATAACTCAGGCTATAGCGTACAAAGACGGAAAATGCCGTTGCATAGGCAATCCAAAATCCAGGAAAGCCATCTAGGAATCCAGCTCTCAAGAAGTAACCACGAAGAAAACGCCACAGAGGCCTGAACAGATTGGCTAGGAGGGACCATGTTTTTTTGTCTTGTTTTTGAAGAAACTCTTCGGCAAAAGGATGGATCTTTTTAATGTATGATTTGATCGAGGGAAAAGAATAGTGCAATAAATCACCTTTAAGATGGGTTACGGGCCCTGAAAGGAGAATGCTTTCATGAATAGGTTCAATCCAGCGTCCTTCTTCGCGGCGAAAAAGACGTAATTTTTTGTCGGGATACCAATCTCCATGACGAATCCAGCGGTTAAGGAACTTTGTACATCGATTAAAAGTTGCTCCATGGAAACGATCACAATCCCCTGACGTAAAAAAAAGCACCAGATTTTTTTTTAATTCCACCGAGAGCTCTTCATCACAATCGAGCGCAAGAATCCAAGGCTCTGTCGCATATTGGAGCGCACGATTTTTTTGATCTCGGTAACCCAGCCATGGTTGATGATATACCTGTGCACCAAATTCAGTAGCAACATCAAGTGTTCGATCGCTTGATCCAGAATCAACTAAAATAATTTCCTTGGCATGATCCGCTACACTTGCAAGAGAGCGATGTAGATTTTTTTCTTCGTTGTAGGAGATAAGAACAATGGAGAGAGGAAGGCGCATAAGATCAATAATGTCAGCTTTAATCGAGTGCGTTAAAGAATACTCTATGCTGATCGATCACGTTCCACGAGGGCATTGCTTGCTTGTTCAAGCTGTTTTTTTTCCTCACTAGTAAGACTGTCCAAACCGTTTTGACTGATTTTTTCAAGGAGTCGATCAATATTAATCGTGGGGGCAAGAGAAGGCCTTGCTAATGCTCCATATTGCTTTTGATCAGCAAAAACAGGCACAAAAGATGTTGTTGTCGAACATGCTTCTATAACTGAGGTGCTCGAAGGAGTCGCAAGAGACGAGCGTGCAGAGAGAGCTCCTGTTCGTTGTGAAAAAAAAGGAAGGCGTTGTAAAAATTTTAATGGAGAAGAGCATAAATCATCTGGCAGTAAACCTCGATACCCCTGCGCTATCATAAAGAGAATCGCTCCGAATGATTTGAATAAGAAAATCATCATGAAGGTAAATTGACGTGCTTCTAAAAATTGCAACGTTGCAAGAGCCACTAATGCGACCAACATCCAACGTGCTCTAATACCAAATAAAAACGGCAATTCTGGATAAATAGCCACAAAGGCGGCAAAGATCGCAAAATTAACCGATTGGCCTCCACTCATTTTCTCTGAAATGCCTCCGAGGCTTACCAGTTGGAGTATGCATGAGCCTGTTAAAATAAGGCCACCGTAGAGCAAGGCGAATTTTTTATATCCCAGAAGGCGTTCTACTTCGCGGCCAAAGTAATAGAGCATGAGCATATCAAGAGCGAACCAAATACTCGGAGGATTGACAAAGGCATAGGTCATAAGGCGCAAAACCTGACCCTGCCACACCGCATTACTGCTGTAACACAACGCATTTGCCCATGAGGCATGACCCAGACTAATCAAAAGAACCGTGACCACCATAACGAGCAGATGGATTCCAATAAGCAACGTAACCAAGGTGACTGGAGAGCGACCAATAGAAAACAAAGGATGATGATTACGAGGAGAAGGAGAAAAATGGTTGAACATACTGCTAAATCAACTGGGCTAATAAACTGAGTACTACGAAAGGTTCATCCAGAAATTTTTCTCGAAGGGTTGAGGTTTCAAGTTTATAAACAATGAAACTCATAGGGTGAGACTACAAAAACGATCTGGATGCTGGTCGCTCTTTGCAGCAGGTCTTATCATTCTGAAAAGCGCGCAGCCACAAGCTCTAGGAATGCCTAAGTAGTTGACCTAGGTTGCGTCGCAGGACATTTTGCGTGACCACGCATTGCTAATACTAAAAGTCTCTTATGATAATGCAAGCGCCTTTAGTAAGCGACCATCATGCCCTATGAGTTAGGGCAACAAGCCTTTCTTGAACTAGCCCGGATATTTCATCCTAAAAACGTGATCCATAATGATAAGACTTGCCAACTCTAGCCCGAATATTTCACACTAATCCACATACTTCATGCTGATCGTGACGAGGAGACTGCGAAGGTAGGATGGGGTGCCACCGGCGGCCCAAGAGACTGCGAGGAAGACTAGCCAGAACTAGCCAGAGTTTGCAGGCTCTTTTTAGTCAGACCTTCAAAGGGCAAGATGCACTCCGCAAAGCGAGTCAACGCAGACGAACATTTTAACGCCGAGCTGTATGTGTACGTACTGCTCAAGTCACAATGTGAGTCTAACACAACATCTATCTACATTGCCTGTCTCCGCAGTAGATCAGTGTGAAATATTCGGGCTCAGAGCTAAGATTACAACCTTCTCACTTATTTTACTCAGCTACTCATAAAATCTTATGAAGACTCGCTTGAAGACACTCCTTATTTTTGGTGCTCCTGGCAGTGGTAAAGGCACCCAAGGTCGGATCCTTGGGACCATTCCTGGTTTTTACCACTGTGCTTGTGGAGATGTCTTTCGAAGCCTGGATGTAAAAAGCGAGCTAGGACGTGAATTTTTAAAATATTCGAGCACCGGGAAATTAGTTCCCGATGAAATGACCGTGCGGCTTTGGTCTCATTGGCTTGAAAACATCGTGGAGTCAGGTCTCTTTGAACCGAGTCGTGATTTTCTCGTTCTCGATGGAATTCCAAGAAATGTCGAGCAAGCCAAACTCATGAAAGACATGATCGACGTTCATCATATTTTTCATCTTTCATGCCCTAATCGTGAGCACCTAATCACGCGCCTCAAAAATCGTGCCCTCAAGGAAAATCGCTTCGATGATGCAAAGGAGGAAATTATTAGAAATAGGTTGTCGATTTATGAAGAAGAGTCAAAACCAATGCTTGACTACTACCATAACATTTCCAGACACAATATTGATGCTTCGCTTGCTCCTGTAACAGTCCTCCATCAGGTCCTTGATGGGATTGTCAATGAATTCATTCCTCATGCCTGAATTTGAAACTCTCCGAGCCTCCTCGCTCTACTGCCAGCGGTGTCAAAAGGCCATGCCCGTTCGAGAACGACTCCTTCTAGTTCTTCCTCTCAAAGAAATCTATGATTATCTGTGTACGGGCTGTGCGTCTTCGCTTGGTCAAAGGGAAGTGTCCCTTGGTGATTTAAAAATGACACGCAGAGCTCACCTATAGTCTAGTGACTTTGACTATAAGAAAATAAACGAGCTCGTTTTTTCTTATAACCTCCAGCCTTTTTTCTATGCGCATTCTTTTTGTAGGAACAAGTAATATTGGAGCCCAAGCACTCCGTGCTCTTGCACAAAAATATGAACTTGTCGGCTTACTCACACAACCTGATCGCCCTGTGGGTCGTCATCAGAAACTTCAATCTCCTGAACTCAAGCAAATATTTGAGGAGATTGCACCTCACTTACCCATTTTTCAACCAGAGAGCTTAAAAGATCCTTCTCTCATCAATACCCTTGGGGCATTACAACTCGATATCATGGTGACCATGTCTTACGGGAAAATCATCCCTGTATCGCTGCTAAGCTTACCTCGTCTTGCCTCTCTGAATATTCATGCCTCTCTCTTGCCTTGTCATCGTGGGGCTTCACCCATTCAAGCAGCTATTATGGCTGGAGATCAACGAAGCGGTATTACCATTATGTACATGGGAGAGGGACTGGACACGGGAGATATTTTACTAAAAAAAGAAATTTTAATAGCACCTCGTGAAACCACAGGAAGCTTGACGGCTCGCCTTGCAGAACTTGCTCCCAAGGCCCTCTTAGAATCATTAAAGTTGCTAGAAGAGGGTATTGCACCACGCGTCCCCCAGCGTCATGAAGAGGCTACGATCACCCATCGTATTGCCCATAGCGATGCCACTCTTAAATGGTCGGAGTCTGCAGTCACATTAGAACGTTTCATTCGTGCCATGAGCCCCAAGCCTGGAGCTCACGGAAGGATCACCCTTCCCTCAGGAAAAACAATCCAGTTAAAAATATTTTCTGCTCATGCACGATCCTTAATCCTTAAGAGCCCTGAGAGAGAAGAAGGAGCCTTGTTTCTCTCGGAACAAAAAGAAATGCTTCTTTGCTGTGGGCAGGGAGCACTTCTTTTAGAAGAGGTACAACCTGAAAACCGAGTTCGTATGAGCTTCGCAGACTTGATGCGAGGGCATGGTTATCCGGGTTAGCCCGGATATTTTATACTGATCGTAACAAGGCGCTGTGCAAAGCTTGTTAGTACAAGGCGGGTGAAGGATTGTGATGCCGGGGGCTGTATGTGTCCATACCGTTCAAGTCACAATGTGAGTCTAACGCAGCATCCATCTGCGTTCCCGGTCTCCGCAGTAGATCGGTGTGAAATATTCGGGCTAGACTCGCCCGACACTATAGTAAGTAAACCCTGCTTCACGAACAACGTCAGGATGGAGCGAATTTCGTCCATCAAAGACCAGAGGAGTATGCATGATTTTTTTTAGCACTGATAAATCAACATTAGCAAACTCCTTCCATTCTGTTGCAATAATAAGGGCTTCTGCCTCTTCTGCTGCCTGAAGCGGAGAGGTTGCAAATGATGCCCCTGCAATCGTACCCAGTTCTTTGGCTTTATCCATCCCTTTTGGATCGTACACGGTAACATGTGCTCCTTCTCGGAGTAACTCGACGACAAGATCCATAGCAACAGAACAACGTATGTCATCTGTATCTGGTTTAAAGGTTAATCCCCAAACCGCAATTTTCTTATCACGTAAAACCCAAAGTGCCTCACGTGCTTTTGCAAGAAAACGTTCCAAAGCAGAGGCATTAATGCGCTCTACCTCTTCAAGCAGCGTGAAGGGCACACCTAATTGACGGCTAATAGAGATAAAGGCTGCAATATCTTTTGGAAAACAGGATCCTCCATAACCAATGCCAGCATTCAGGAAGTTGCGGCCGATGCGTTTGTCAGCACCGATACCATCAGCAACTTTTTCTACATCAGCTCCACTAGCCTCACAGATCGCCGCAACCGCATTGATATAGGAAATTTTTAAAGCGAGGAACGAGTTTGCCGCATGCTTGATTAATTCGGCACTGTTAATATCTGTGACGAGAATTGGAGCCATAAATGGCTCATAAATTTTCTTCATGAGCGCAATAGCCCGATCATTATTGCTTCCAATAACGATACGATCAGGTTTCATCAAATCAGCAACCGCACATCCTTCGCGCAAAAACTCAGGATTACTGACCACATCAAAACTAGAAGCAGTCTTGTTGTAACGACGAATCGTCTCCGCGACTTTTTCTCCTGTTTTCACTGGCACAGTACTTTTATCCACAATGACTCGATATTCTTGAAGTACTCCTGCAATTTCACGAGCGACCGCCTCGATGTAGGAAAGATCGACACTACCATCTGTTTGAGGTGGTGTGGGGACTGCAATAAAAATAACCTCTCCATGATCCACTCCTTCTTTAATGCTTGTGGTAAACATGAGACGTTTAGAGGCCACATTCCGAGTGACCAATTCTTCGAGTCCTGGCTCATAAATAGGAATTTCACCAGCAACAAGCATTGCTATTTTCTTGGGATTATTATCAACGCACATGACATGATGGCCCACTTCGGCAAAGCATGCTCCAGTAACCAGGCCAACATATCCAGATCCAATAATTGAGAGTTTCATTTGAAAAATTGAGAGTTTTAAAGCATTGCAAGCCTGAAGAAGCTCACGAGAAAATGATGATAATACTTAGGGTAAGAGGCACTATACATCCTATTAATGAATCATAAAAACTACTCGATTCATTCTTTGCATGTCAATTTGATAGGCACCAATGACGAAATTTCATAGATTTTATCGCAATAAGATTTTGTCTTATACCAAATCTTAAATCGAAATCAGGACAAAAATATTGTGGAGCCACTGGAAATAGCATAAAGATACTCTATCTATAATTACCTCATTAGCCCGCATATTTCATACTGATTCGTCGCGAGGCGCCGCGAATCGTTATGGTGACAAGAAAGGTGATGGATTGCGACGACGGCTGTATGTTTCATATTGACTCGCTCGCACCTGCTCGGCTCGCCCTTACGGGCTGCCCCTAACCTAACGGTTACGGCAGTCTACCCCAGGCTCTCCCGAGCGCTGGTGTTGCCCGAGGATCAATTCAAAGCTAACGCAGTATCCATCAGGTGTTCGCAAGCCGCAGCAAAATCGGTATGAAATATGCGGGTTAGTTGAGTTCACATTTACGACCACTACTAAGACTAAGAAAAAATCTTAAACGGAAGCCTGCACGACCAATATGAAAAATTCATTTCGCATCTTACTCATCACTCTCACTATCATAGCGCTATTTGCCGTCTCCTCAGTGGTCTTTGTTGTGGGGATTTATAATGGTCTTGTGAGTTCTTCACAATTGGTTGATTCTTCCTGGGCACAAGTGCAAAATGTCTACCAACGACGCGCGGATCTTGTTCCTAACTTGGTTCAAACAGTTTCAGGAGCGGCTAATTTTGAAAAATCAACCATGGTTGAAGTCACAGAAGCACGGGCTTCCCTCGGCCATGTTCAGCTTACAAGCACACAAGCTCCGACTGATCCAACATCGCTTGCTTCTTTTCAAAAAGCGCAAGGAGCGCTTGGCTCTGCTCTTTCACGACTTCTCGTTGTGAGCGAACGTTATCCAGATCTTAAATCCAGCCAGAATTTCCGTGACCTTCAAGCGCAACTTGAGGGAACAGAAAATCGTATTTCCGTAGAGCGCGAGCGCTTTAATACCGCTGTCCAAGTTTATAATATTAAAGTACGTTCATTTCCTGCAGTTCTTTTAGCAAGCATCATGGGTTATGCTCCAAAACCTTATTTTACGGCAACTCCGACATCAGAAATCGCACCATCAGTGAAGTTTGATTTTACTCATCAACAATAAATTCACTCGTAGATCCTGGCCAAGAAGCTCTTTCTCTATTCTTCGGGCCGGTATTTCGCTACGATATCATCTATGATTGTGATCAATAAGATGAACCGTTATGCAGCGATTAGTTTTGTTTTTTTTCTTCATCTCTTTTCTCTACAAGGAGCAGAAGGATTACTCACTGCGCCTAAGAATTATTTTAATGATGATGCGGGCTTAGTTTCTCCTCAAGTAGGAGCAGAACTCAATGCCGAGTTAGCAGCCTTTGATCAGAAGACCTCCAATCAAGTGGTTGTCGTGATCCAGTCAAGCGTTCCAAGCACAAGTTCTATAGACGATTTAGCCCAGAAAATGTATAGCTCATGGCATCTTGGAACAAAAAAAAATAGCAACGGCGTGTTGCTTCTTGTCTTTGCTAAGGAACAGACCATTCGTATTCAGACTGGTTATGGATTAGAAGGGGCCCTACCTGATGCACTTTGCAAGCGGATTATCAGCGAAGTAATGATTCCTCGGTTTCAAAAAGGGGACGCAAATCAAGCATTAATTGATGGGGTCACTGCTATCATGAAAGCCACCGCAGGGGAGTATAAAAACGATGTCCCACATAAAAAACAGGCTCGGTTCTCTTGGTGGCATCTTCTTTTTTCTCCTCTTGGTTTTTTTCTTATGATGATCATTATTTCTTTTTTTCGGCGCCAACAGTCTCATGGCAATCCTGGTATTGGGGGAGGCTTGTTTATGGGAGGTAGCGGACTGAGTGGTGGAGGGACAGGCAGGGGCAATGATTGGGGTGGCTTTTCTGGTGGAGGAGGGGAAAGTGGTGGAGGCGGTGCCGATGGATCATGGTAGACCGCGTAATACTTCATCGTCATGAAACATCAAAGAAACCTCCCTTCGCTACTCTTTTCTTTAGAAACAGTAGCGCGTCATTTTGCCTCGTCGATTTTCCAAATTTTTGTTGTCTTCATTTTAGCAGGCATTCCTCTTTTACTCTTCATGGCACGCGTCCATGGTTTAGGCGATTACGTGCGTCATCGTGTTGAAACAGCACTTGCTGGAGAATTTTATGAAGTCAAGATTCATCGACTTCTCTTTAGTCTAAGTGATGGAATTATTGCAGAGGATCTACGACTGATAGAAAAAAATCCTGCTCATCGACTTCTCGTGCACGCCAAGCGCATTACGATTTTTCCAAATCTATCTGCACTCTCGCGAGGCACCATCCAAATTGATTTATTTCAACTCAATCGCACCACCATTGATGTTCCTCTTGGCAATAGTGAAGAACCTCGATTGCGGCTTGATCATGTAGAAGCAAAAATTGTTTCCCCGCCAGGGCAATTAAGCCTGAGTAATGCTAATTTCGATCTCTGTGGCATTCATGTTCATGCAGTAGGTAATTTTCTTAATCCTAAAACCTTTGCTCCCCATGCTGTTGCTCCCGAGGGACCAGGAAAAATTGCTCAAAGCATCGAGCACATTGAACAAATATTACAACAAATTGAGTGGGAGGGAACTCCTCCCTCCCTTGATATTCAAGCAAGCGGTGATCTCACTAATAACGCTTCCCTGCGCATTGATCACGCGCTTTTTCGTGCAGGCGCGTCTCATTACGGTGATTGGAATTTTTTGAGCATTGCTGCTGAGTTAGAATATGCCAACCAAGAATTAACACTCCAACAACTCTTGCTTGAAGATAACAAAGGCCAGCTTCATGCCTCAGGTAATGCAGATTTTCAGGAACGCAAAGCTACTCTGAATTTTTTAGGGATGTGTGATATTGGTTCCATCTCTCGGCTAGCTTTTTCTAAAAATCCTTTATCAGAGTCTCTTTGGATTGACCCTCCCCGCCTTGAGGGAACCTTTAGCATCAACTGGGCAAATGAAAAACCCCTTATTCATGGGGAAGCTCATCTTGATGCAGAACGATTTATTTACCGTGGTATTTCTATGAGTCGTTTTGCGTTTGGATGCACTTACCAAGAAGACCGCTTCCTCGTGCGTGATCTACATCTTCAGGGAGATCCAGGATCACTCGATGCTGATATTATGATTGCGCCGCATGATAACCGTTTGAGACTCCATCTTAATCTCTTACCGCAATATCTGGCGCCCGCAGCACAAGGACCACTGGAAACATTCCTCTCCTCACTCAATTTTAAAGACCCGATGGACGTAACCTTTGAAGGCGCGTCGCCGCAACTTGATCCTCTTGCGTGCTCAGGTTCCGGAACGCTACATCTTGGAGCCTCTTCTGTGCGCGGAGCATGGATTGAAAACCTCATGGCTTCCTTTCAACTACAAGAAGGAGCTTTAGATTTTAAAAATATTTTTACCAAAATTGCTGATAAAAGCGCTTCTGGTGAATGTATCTATGATTTTAAAAATCAAGAAATTCGTATTCCTGCAATACAATCCACAGTCGACCCAATCACTGTACTCATGTGGATTGATCCTCGTATTGCAGAATCACTCAAAGATTATCGCTTCCATATTCCTCCCTCCATGCAAGTTGCAGGAAAAATTGGTCTTAAGGATCCATTAAAAAATGATTTGCGCCTAGACATTCATGCTCCTCAAGGGCTCGATTACACGTTAATTAAACGTAATCTGAGCTTCAACCAAGTAGAGAGTACGGTTCATATTAACAAGCAAGATCTCATCATTACTTTGCCTCATGCGATACTCTTTGGCGGTAATGTGAAATTGAAGGTCGATGCCTCTATTGCCCCGGATAATGGTCGTTATTCTGCTGACGTGAACCTTGATAACATAGACTTTAAAAGTATTACCAAACTCTATTTTGATTACACAACTTCTGAGGGAAAATTAAGCGGCAATTACCATTTTTCGACATTGGCTAAAGATGACTACGCCATGGTCGGCCAAGGGGATTTGCTCATTAAAAATGGAAATGTTTTAGCAATGCCAATTTTTGGACCTCTCTCGGTATTAATGAACGAGATTTATCCTGGCTTAGGCTACCAGGCAGCACGACAAGCCACAGCTGATTTTAGCGTGCACCATGGAATGATTCATACAACAAATCTCTCTATCCAAAGCGCGGAATTTAGTATGATTGGCTCTGGCGATATCTTTTATCTCGAAGATCATATTAATATGAAAATGAGACTCAATGTCAAAGGACTGCCTGGATTAGTCCTCTTTCCTGTTAGCAAGTTATTTGAATACGTGTGGGATGGTTCGCTTAAAAATCCTACATGGCGCCCGAAATATATCACTTTACCAAAGCTGCACTCTAACCCGAATATTTCACACTGATAACCTGCGGAGACCGGGAAGGGAGGGTGGATGCTTTGTTAGACTCACATTGTGACTTGAGTGTTATCTACACATAAAGCCCGGCGTTAAAATGCTGGGTCTGCATTGACTCGCCTGGCGAAGCTCGTCTCGCCCTTTCAGTGCTGCCTAAAGGCAGTCTCCCCCGCGGTCTCTTGGACCGCCGGTGTTACCCCATAAGCCTTCGCGGCCTCCTCGTAACAATCAGTATGAAATATGCGGGCTAATAGCAATGCGTGTAAGGAAATCAGAATTTAATATTGGAATAATATAGAATATATTGTGGTAGTAATGGTTGCAAATTGAGATAAGAACAAGGATGAAAATCAATCAACCTTGTAGCAGCGCATCATTTCT
>Ga0214923_10003069_pt1 | contig 21353 bp, 20 predicted proteins | sample LL1510_MetaG_FD_177993 | JGI IMG/M metagenome (GOLD analysis project Ga0214923, IMG submission 177993) | Freshwater microbial communities from Lake Lanier, Atlanta, Georgia, United States - LL-1510 | ecosystem: Environmental > Aquatic > Freshwater > Lake | place: USA: Georgia | collected...
ATTCATTTGTATTTTTTTTTTAATTATTATTAATATCACTGTCAATCGTTGATAAGATTCATAATAATGGAAATCAATAGAAATAACGTATTACCTATTTTAATAAATAGCTTTCATATGACATCTTGGATTGGAATGCCTTTATTTATCACAGGGCTTTTGTTTTTTAATGTGTGTAGGTTGTTTTGTTGAATGATATGATTGATGCTTTCGTATAAAAATTGAGGTTTATTTATTAAATGTCCTATCCAGATTAGCCATTAGGTCAGTATCAGGGTTAAGAACAAATATTTCATTATTTATTGGTTGAAAAACAATGAAATATATTGAATAGTAGATGGATGTATACATAGATTAGTATTTTCTTCTATTTACATTCTTTTATTACTAATTCTTATATTGCTAATTCTTTTATTACTAATTCGTTTATTACTAATTCGTTTATTACTTCTTCGTTTATTACTTTGTCTTTTATTACTAATTCTTTTATTACTTCTTCTTTTATTATAACCACCCATATTAGATGATGGTTCTTCTTCTTCGTCTACTTGTAATACTACACCTGGTCCGTAGGTTTGTAAGTTTTCACTACGGTCTAATCTTCTTGTATTAAAATTAATTGCAATATTACCTAATTTATACTTTGCTCTTAAATAATCTATTAATTCTCCAATAGATGTAGTTTTTTTTAATTTTATTCGGATTTGTGGTATTTTATGATGTTGAAGTAGTGCTGCGCAAAATTCACCAGGTTGTGAGGTAATAGAATTTCTCTCAAATTCTTCAATAGTTATATTATCTTTTAAATGTTGTAGTTGTGCTACTAGGTCTTGAAAACGTCGTTGTTGCACTAATAGTTCAGCTTCAGCATCCTTAACCCTATCCTCCGCTAGCGATTGAGAATATGCAAGTTCAGAGTTATTTCTAATTTTGGCATTATCATCAGTATTAGCATCAAATTCTCTATTATATCTAGCAGTAGCAGCATCCGCATTAAAACGTGCGGTTTGAGCATCATCATACGCAAAATCTCGAGCATTTCTAGCTTCCTCAATAGCCGCTTCCAAAGAAGGAATGTCAGTCGGAGGGACATAAGCTCGAGCAAAATCAGCAGCATGAGCATGAGAAGCATAGGGATGAACATTAGGAGGAGCATGAGAAGGAGCATGTGGAGGAGCATGAGAAGGAGCACGAGGAGGAGCATGAGAAGGAGCATGAGAAGGAGGAGACACCGAAACAGGAGGAGCACGAGGAGGAGGAGCATGAGAAGGAGCATGAGAAGGAGCATGAGAAGGAGCATGAGAAGGAGCATGAGAAGGAGGAGACACAGAAGGAGGAGACATATTCGAAGAGGAAGAATTTTCCTCATTATGTGGATCATATAACAAATCGGATATACCAATAACTGCACCTAGGAGTGTTTTTTCTTGTAGATATTGTCTATATTGTAATAGAGAAATGTGTTTATCTAATAATTGTTGTTTTATCTCACGAATATCTTCTTCTAAGGTTTCCCTAATAATTCTAGTTCCTGGACTTTCTGCTTCTTCTCCATTACTAGCAGCAGCAGATGATGGCGATGGGAAATATTGAAAATGTACACTATCGGGTCTTAAGAGCTCTTGTTCAACTAACAAATTTAGTCCCTCTAAATAATCATCTCTACTTATATAATTATTACGTAAAAATTCCTTTAAAGCTTCAATTCGTGGTTGTATTATTTCTTCTAATGCTAACCAATTAGGTTCATCATTGCTAGGAGCTGGAACTGGAGCAGGTGTATCACGACGGCCATTTTCAGGACTAAGCATCCTTAATGAAGGTAATATACTTGGAGCTGGAGCTGGAGCTGGAGCCGGAGCCGGAGCTGGAGCAGGAGCTTCTGGCAATACCCAAGTTACATCATGACTAGTGCGGTGTTCATAATAAACATGTTGATACTCCACATCCCATTTTATAATATATTCAGCTGGCACCCAATACGTTTCACCTAAGGGATCTTCATAGTAGTGCATTTGGTATTCGTCAGACCACTGTTTTTTCATTCCGAATTCCTGATTACTCATTTTTAAATATATTATATAATTATAAAATAAATATCGATATATAATAAATATTTACACAAAAATTAGTTTAAATAAAAATTAATCATTCCCATTAAATATCAATTTATTGAAATATATATTAAAATGGGAATATTTCGTAAAATCCATTAATTTATATTGAACAGTATAATATGTCATCATTGATTCATATTGTTTTATATCCATTGTAAGTATTGGAATGATAGGATGTTCAATTAAAGAATTTGCTGATACTTGTAATATTTTTGATAATAATTTAATTGTGCAAAAAATTATTATATCACTAATGGTAATACTATGTTGAAAGGGGTCAGGTTGAACAAACCAAAATATAACTTGAATACATAAATCAATAAAAAATAATTTATTAAAAGATAATTTTTTATCAGAACTAATAGTTATATTTTTTATTTCATGTTCTAATTGTAAATAGATATATGATATTATTATTGAAATAGGATAAAAATCTATATTTATATCTGTTAAATACTCATAAAATTTAGTATTTATTACTGAATAATTTAAAGTATTATCTAATATATTTTCAAAATTAGGCAAATCTTCTGAAGTTATTTGTTGATATAAACTGATATTAAACGATGTAGTTATCATGTCATGAGTAATTTTAGGTATACTTTTAGGTAAAATAACTTCTCTAGAACCAGAAGAAAAATATTTATTAGTTAGTATTATACCATTGATAATTGTATCTATTCCATAAAAATTCTGACTAACATTTCTTTGGTTAAATTTATATAATAACCAATTCATTAATTGGTTATATTCCATAATATCGGCAGTTATTGGAATAATAGGACAAATCATATCCTTATAATTATTATACATTTGTTCAAAATAACATAATTCAAGATTTTTTAATCTATATGAATTTTCAGTATATTCCGTGTGATAAATTAATCCATTGATACCTCCAGCCATACCGACTACAGAACGATCTATTTCTAAATTTTCTATAGGACGCACACTATCGAAGTATGGGTGAAGTAATGCTTCCCTCGCACATAAACGTTCTTGTACATTTCTATTTAATAATTTCAATAATAAATCATGTCCATCCATTCCAAACACATGTGTGTTAGTTAAATACTTACTATAATTTTGCTTTTCTTCATCATATATAATACTATTTATAACTTTTAATTTACTATATAATCTCACACATAAATGAATCATTGATGATGCCAAACTAAACATATCAGTTGAATAACTTATTCTGCTGCTATCAGGAGCTAAAATATTAGGTGTAGTACTATATGTAGTAACTTGATTAGTTAATGGACTTAATCCAATAAATTTAGATAATCCAAAATCAATTAATCTGATATCATTACCTTTTAACATAATATTAGTTAATTTTATATCAGTATGAAAAAAACCAAGTGAATGAATTGTATCAATTGATTTTAATAATTTATAAAAAATTATTTTATATTGCTCAGCATTCAATCTTCCCTTATTTCGTGTTTCATCATTTTTAAAAGAAATACTAATATGATGTAGTGTTGTTTCTAATCTTTCTAATACTAGATAACAGTTTTCTCTATTATTAGTAAATAATAAACCATATAATTGAACTGTATTTGTTTCTGGATATTGATTTAATAATTGAAGTATAATTATTTCTTTTATTATATCCTTATTTAAAATATATCTATTCTGATATTTAGTATATCTTTTTAACGCCACAGGTATACTACCTTGATTAATAAAACCTATATTAATTTCGCCAAAACCACCTGATGGGTTTTTTGATGAACTTGGTTCTATGGTTATTTCATCTTGTGTAAATATTTTTAAATTTCGTTTTTCTATTTTAATAAGTGGCATATATATATATATTAAGACAAAATATAAGAAATATTATTAGTTACACCGATTATTTAATTAGTTATTATTTATCCTTAATATCAACATTGGTCATGAATACTTTACTATAAATCGACTATTCTATTAATTTTACTTAGACTAAAAAATTAAAATATCTAACATTTATTTGTTCCAATTTTTTAGACTTTTATATATTTGTAATAATGTAGATTTGACTATAATTATGATATTTACACGCTATAATGGATTTATACATTTATCTCCATATTTTTTGCCAATAATATGAAATAAATGATTGGTTTGATACTTTATCTAGTATATTTTCTCTTATACCTAATGAAACATCTACATCATTCTCTGGATTATATCTGTAGTCTTTTTCAACACATCCTACCTCAATAGGTATTGAATTAACTGTATCATATGTTTCGAAAAATCGAGCGTCAGTATAATAAATTGGACTTCCGCAATAGTTCATATCAAATATATATTATGAATATAATTAATTTTCATTCAATTGACGCATTCATTTCATCAATTTTTTTAATGTTTATCTTAAAATAGGTATTAGTTTAATATCTTCAAAATGAGATATTTGTTCTCTACTTTTATATAATATTACTAATATTTTACGTTTATTAATTAAAGTAAATTTCATTATATTATCTGTTCATAAAAATAATTATTTCATCTATTATTTTTAATATTTTCAAATAAACGGCATTATAAAGTCATTTACAAAATCACTATCTAGTTTTTTATATCAACTATGACAATTGAATGTTCATCTAAAAATGATATTATCATTTTCTTTATGCGACATTTTTACCTGATTTATTGGATTTTACTCTATTTTGAGTTTAAGTTTATTTATGTTTTACATACAATACTAACATAGTATGTAATCATTTTTCATTCATAAAAATATCTTCTGATTTTTTTTATAATAATATTATATATGAAAATAAGCATATGGGTAGTATTATATCAAATTATAGAAATAAACATAATAAAGAAATTTGTGATAAATTAATATCAAAATATCTAAATACATTTAGACAAATGAATATTGGAGTAACGTTTACTATTGGCAAAAAATTAAATACTAAAACGTTTACATACAAAAATGGACTTTATTCTAAATACTATATAATAATTTATTTACCAAACGGGCTTACATCTAACTATAATATTATAGAGTCAGGAAGTATTATATTGAATGGTTCTGAAAATATGGCACAATTAGCTTTTAATAAATATCAAAGTATTTCAAAAATTTATAAACCATTAAATGATTTTTATAAAATTTCTTCGATTATTCTTGGAAATAATTCAAATCTAGAAGAAGCAATAAACAATATAATAATACAAATAGAAAAATTATAAAACATATAAGATAATTTCTATATAATATTAAAAATAAAATATAATATAAAGTATATACAATTTGATGCAATTTGCAGCTCAACCTGACCAAAAAAATTTTATTAAAAAAAAATTAGTTCCAACTATTAAAAAAGTGCTTCCTATAGCACAAAAAATATTACCCGTGGCCGCTACTTTAGTTCCCGCCCTTAGACCTGCTGCCGCTGTAGTTGGAGCTATTCGTTTCTAATTACTGACATAATTTTCATTTATAGTCTAGCAAATGATTAAAATAGATTTGCCCTACAATATGGACAATTACGATTTCCAAAGATAATCCATTCTTTTATACAATTTTCACCGAATATATGTGCGCATTTAGTTTTAATATATGTTTCATGTTGTTTCAAACAATTTGGGCCTTTTTCATCACATATTGAAATAATTGTAAATCATCTGTTATAATTGTTTCTATAATTTTATTATAGCCGTTTGGCATATATTTTGTATGTGTGTAAAATGGATAAAAAGGAATATCAATTTTATTGATTTTTTGATAAATTTATAAAATTATCGTAATTTATTACATCATGTCTATTCAAGTTTTTATCAAAATATATATATTTGTGAAATTTACTACGAATATTATATAAATCTTTTTGCAAAATTATTGTAATTTTTTCTTTTTCATAGTTTAGCAAATCATCTAAATTTTCATGATATAATGTACTATGATTTCCAATAAATGTTGCCTGATTTGATATATATTTACATAAGCTATAATGTGGTGAAAACCCAATTACAATAACATGTGTAACATCTTTTAATTGATGTATTAATTTTTTCATTTCATCAGTATTTCCAGCATAATTAGTTTTAATAGTGTGAATAGGGAACGATAAATTAAAATAATGGAATATTTCTTGATTTGAATTATAATTTTTATAAACGTGGGGATACACACCATCAATACTTATTTTAATAAATCCGGCGTTATTTGCATTTTTACTAAAATCAACCATGTATTTATATGAAATAGTATCAACACATTGATTATTATTAACAAGCTCGCCATATTGGGTTAAAGGTTTGGAGTCAATATAAATACATTGACTTATATCATTACTTAACTGTGTCATTATGTTTACATCTGTGCCACATCCAATATATAATCCTAGCGGTTTATTATAAATTGTCATTTAATTAATTTATTATGAATATATAATTATATTTGGATAAGTTGTATATCGTTATGTAAATAGCACTAATTTAATATTGGATGTAAAATACCAAATCTATTTTGATTAGTATGTTATATATTTCGACCAAATTGTATAATTATTAATCTATAGATATTTTATCAAACTATTATCTTATATAGTAAATATAATGCTACTAACAACCCATTTTAAAATATTCGTTGAAGCTCTGAAACAAAATGGATTTATTTACAAAGACAAACTATTAATATTAGATGACTTAAAATTAAACGATGATAATATTCGACAATTTTCTAAGGGTTTATTTTTTCCAGATTTGCCTTGTGCATATTTTTATTTAGATAAAGGACAACTGGAGATGTTTATTAAACTATGCTCAGCAACAAAATTGGCGACATTAGGTAAAAATACAGAAAATACAGTTAGCTCGCAAATTGAAGAATCTCACAATGGTAAATTTTCAATAAATCATTCGATGGCTTCAAATGATTATGATACAAATGAAAGTGTAAGATTAGAAATTGTAAGAAGATGTTGTATTATTGGTTTTAAATTTTTGACTACTAAAGATTTTGCTTATTTAGGTTATTTAATACACATAATACAAGACTCTTATTCTCCTGGACATACATTTAGAGATTTCCTAGATAATGAACCAAGTAAAATAACATATGAATATAGTGATCTTATTTTAAATTTAAAAAAACTAAATAAACACGAGTTTAACCTTTCATCTGAAATTAATACTAAAACAGTTAATAATTTAACATATGTAATGTTGGGTGACGAAAAAAATATAAAACTAATAATTGATGAGACGGATAGATTATTAAATGATAATAAAACAAAAGAAGAAGTAAACTACTCTCGTTTATTTAATATACTGGTTAATTTAATAATAATTACTGCTGGAACAGAAGATCCCATAATTATTAAAAAAATACTAAAAATAATTATAGGTGCAGCAGATAGAAAAATTATCAATAATATTTATGTTGAAAAAAAAATGTTTAAAGATAAAATTCTCTATGATAAAATAATAAAGAATAAATACAACGACATTTTTCGTGATGGTATTACATATGATCAGTTTCCCCATAATTTAACAAGATTATATAAACTTGTTATGAATTCTTTATATTCATTGTATAATCTAAATAAAATGGAAATATTGAAAGGGGGTAATGGTAAAAAATATCCATATATTAATTTATTTTTGTATTACCCTAATCAAGATTCTACTGTTCACGGTATAAAAGATTGTAAAGGTATTTTGGAAAAAGATTATGGAGATAAACAATTGTATACATGGGCGATTATGGATACCGCTAATATACTATCAATAATGCTTTCAACAAAAGATGTAAAAGAAGGTATTATAAATTTATATAATCATTTAATGAATACAACATATTATATTCCTTCTAATTATTTAAAACTTGTTGGTAAAAGAGATAATCCTATTGTAAATGATATTTATAATAAAATTGAATTATATCAAAAAAATTTAAACAAAGGTAGAAGGTCCTTTTTACTATGTGCTAAAGAAAATATTTCATTAGTAGCAAAAGGATTTAATTTGGGTATTAAAGATGTAAGGGATTTTATGAATAGTTAGATATTTCAACAAACAACTTACAACAACATTCTTCTTGTATTACAAATATGATTTAATCATTTGGTATATATTCATAATTGTGATTTTATTCAAATTCATATTATTGTATAGATAATGTAAGTTCAGTGTAGTTCCTAATATTATAACTAGCAATAGTTCTATGATTTTCTAAATGAACAATCGGTGCATATGGTATTTTAATCATAAGATGTTGACGGGATGTTTCAATACCTATTTTTTTAAAAATTTCAGATTTTAGCTTAGCGATTGTTTCAGATGTGTCTATATCAACTAGTATTGTTTTTACATTATTATCTGGTGTTTTATATGTAATGTTAAGTTTTCCAATATAAAAATATGATATGATAAGACTACGAACCATTAACAGTTTATCTATTAAAATATTTAAACGCAATTTTGGATTTTTTTCACAGGTGTCATCATTACAATTTTTATCTATTTCTTGAATTAACGTAGGAGCACTTAATCTCAAAAATGGAGTATAAGTAGATAATTCATCACATATTTGTTTAACAGACATAGTAAATACATTTCTAGTATGAATAGTTATACCTTTACTTAAACATTGTGAATTCCATTTTTTTAACGAATTGTCATATAATTCATCCTCAATTATTTCAGATTGGGCATTATGTATTATAATAGATCTTAAAATGGTTCTATCCTGATCAGAAATGCGATGTGTAGTATCCATTTTTTCAATTATTATATTCATAAAAATATTTGAAATTATTTTATAATTTTTAATATTCATTTTAGCAGTTTCTTTTTGACATATATTCACAATACTATTAAATATAGAAATTGTTATGATTTCACTTTCCAAATGAATTGGTTGGATATTACATAAATGACTATTTATAAATAATTTATAATATTTATTAAGTATTGTTAATATAACAAGTCTAAAATGTCTATCAAATACACTATTATCTTCAATCTCTGGACTAAATATAGATAAATCAATATACTCATGTGTTTTTTTTAGTCTATCAGCTAATGGTGCATATTTACCATTATCAATATCAGTTTGTGTTTGTTGTGATGTGTAATCAAAATCCCGAATAGCATCATTTGTAATACAAATGATAAAGTCAACCAAATTTGTAATTCTAGGCAACACTGAAATTAAATTAACACTTTTTTCTGAATTTTTTTTTTTTATTTTATCTTCTAAATTTCTGCTTTCATGGTGTAACTCAGGATATATTCTTAAAAAGGTATTTAATAAATCTTCTTCTAATTTATCAATATTTATGTTATTATCAATTGAATATTTCAGTAATATGCTTGAATATATGCTGCGATTTCTTATACTGCTTCTATTTACATCGTATGGGCAATTTAATACTTCATCTATCGTTGAATAACACATAAATGGGTACAACATATTGGCACGCAATTTGTTGGTTCCACCATCAGATATATAATATGGTATATTTGCTATTATTTCTGGTATGTCTGGATTTATATTTATATATTTTAAACTATACATAACTACATATTTTACGATATGATCAGAGATATTATAAAAATGCTCTGGTGTAATTATAATTGTTCCTTTTGTTTCAAGATGTATTGTAATTTTATTGAAATTCATATATATATTATATAGATTTAAAACATTAGTATTAACTTTTTTAGCACACAATAAGAACCATCGGCTTTGATTGTGTTTTAATTCTTCAACTTTCATACCTATTTGTTGTAATGTAGATTGAACTTCATCTATACAAGCCCTCGCGCAAGTATTCCAATATATCTGTGCACATTAATGATTGACTAAACACATAAATATCAGTGTTTTCATCCTCTTCTTGATGACGGAACAGATGTTATTTTACAAATACGTTTAAAAAAATCTATATATTTAGGGTCGGCAAGTCTATCCTTTCAAATTTGCCATATTTCATAATTTTCATAATGTTATTGCTTTCTGACACCTTTTAGATTGTAATTTATTTAGAAATGATTAAACACTGTAATGATGAATTAAATTGTAATTTATTAAATATATTTTGTATATTTATAATATAAACATTAAAATGGAAAAACCCGACGACGTACCTTTTCAGGATTTAGAAAATTATATTATAAGAGAAATGTTCCGTTATATTGATCAAAATCAAGACGGTTCATTAAATTTTGATGAAATTAGACTTTGTTTTCAACAATTTGAATTATTGGAAATATATAATTCACCTGAGTTGGACGAATGGCGATCAAGATTTCCTGATGGTTTGGATGTAAATAGTTTTATAAGATTTATTCGAGATCTTAATAGATCTCCCAGATGTAATCCTAGATTTATAATATTAATTAAATTCTTACACTTTATAACACCAGAAGATAATGCATCAGATAGAGAGAGAAACCATTTAATATTAGATAATTTATTTACTTTGTTTGATGAAAATAATGATAAAAGTATGTCACGTGAAGAGTTTAGAGCTATATGGACCCCTTCACTTAGAATTCGATTAGATGATTTTTTAAGTTTATTTGATATGTTTGCCATACCTCGTTTTCAACAAGTACAGGAACTCCCACTTCCCCCTGGATGGACAATGGAAATAGACAGTAGTTCAGGTGCACCATACTACGTTAATATTGAAAGGAATATTACACGGTGGAATCGTCCAGTAGAACCACTCCCCATTGGCTGGACTGAAATGTTAGACGATGCTAGTGGTAATACATACTACCTTAATACGGCAACGGGAACCACCCAATGGGATCCCCCCCCGGTGGATACTTCCTATTTAGACATAGAAGGCTTTCGTGCTCTTATAAAATTTTGTAGGGCAGATTATCATAACATATTAGAACAATTAAGAAGTGAATATTATGCTGCTGCTTTGTTAAAGTTAGGTTCATTTAAAGGTATAATCGAGCATTTATTTACATTTTTAGATAAAGATCGAAATGGAACTCTAGATAGACATGAAGTTTCTAATTTATTTAGTGCTTTACCGTATGTAAATTATTCGCAAGAATTATTTAATACATATGATACTAATAGAGATGGTTCTTTATCTTTGGAAGAATTTACAAATTTATGTGTTGAACTAAATGCTCACTATACGCGTAATCAAGATACCAGTTTTATACATTATTGTTATAGAATATCTGTAGGTAAAACACCGATGGTTTGTGCCCGCAGTTTACCTTTTTCAGAATTTAGACGTGATAGCTTAGTTGAAAGTCTGGTTTTACCTCATTCACAATTACAAATTCCTAACACACAATACACTTATGGTCAATTATTTGATGCTATGCTGGATAGAAGAGGAAGGCTTCACGGCTTTGTCGGATGTATGGGTATACATGATGCTGCTAGAAATATGACAAATCCTGAATTAGTTGAAGAAATTTTGACTGCAAATGCTATAGCAAATTGTGGACTAAGTCAACAACAATGTCAAGCAATTGGTAGTCAAGCAGAACACCGTGCTTTGTTAAAACAATTATTGGATTTATTTATCCAAATATCCAGAGAAAATACAGATAGTCACGGTCAAATACAGGAATTAATGAGAACAGGTAGAATGGAAAGTTATTTAAAATGGATTATGGATGCTATTATGAGTGATATGAGTGTGTCTGCCCCACGCTTTGGTTTTCGATATCCTAGATACAGTAATGTAATGGTTATTGCATGCTTTATCAAGGGTCTTTCAAAAGATGCACAACAATTATTTTTTAATTTATTTGTATTGGAAAATAAAGAAGCCTATGATAGTGGTGCAGCTTCATGCCCTCCAGGGGTTACTGAAAGATTATTGATGTATTTCAGAGATATTATTCAACAAGGTAATTCTGAACAAGCAAGAATACAAGGAACAGCGGTAGAAGAACCACAAGCTGAACATGTAAATCAAGAAATGATGATTTTGAATTGGCTTAGACAATATGAACAATATAGTGATCCGGTTAAGGGTGTTGGTTCAATATTTTATTTTAAATGTTATATATTTGAAAAAATTTTACAATTGTCACCACCTAATAATAATCCAGAAGATTGGTTTAGAAATGTTGAAAGATTATTAAATTCAGACGGAATAAAGTATATGTTCGATGGAGGATATAATTTTATCAAAAAAAAATCACAAACAAAAAGAAAAAATATCAAAAAATCTAAAATTCAATATAATCGTAGTAAAACTCATAATAAAAAAAGATATAGAAAATAAAAGATTTATTTAATATTTTCTCATATATATCTTATTAACCCTTACATCATCATCAAAATGGTGTATTTTTCAGAATAAAACAAAATAAATTGGTAATTTTATAAAAGTCTAGGAAACCTGTTGTTCTTACTACCATATTAAAACCACTGTAAGGGTTAAATACAAAAAAATAGTTTTGATAATTAACATTTTATTTTCTATTTTTTCTATTTTTTCTACTTTTTCGAATAATGCGATTTGTGCGTTTCCTTGAACTACCTCCTTCTTCAGGTTTATTAGAAGTTATTATTAAATTATATTGTCTAGTAAATTCAGGATGTTGAACTACATTAAAAGAAAAATCTTTTAAAAATGGAAGGCTAGATTTATTAGTTCCAGTAAATATTTTTAATCGATCAACTACATTTTCTCTAACTATCAATAGTTTGTTTTCATTTTCTGTAACCCAACGTAATAATTTTTGATCATCCAAATGATCAGGCAAATATGAAAATTCTACTTTTTTTATTATTATTTGAAAATCGTCTGTTATATGTTTACCCATTGCTTCTGACCATATAGATTCTGGATTTCCGAAGGGAATTTGAAAAAGATAATCTTTATAACGTGGATTACTTGATTCAAACCATGTATTACATCTACCATTGCTGTCAAGTTTTAAGTCTCTTCCACCAATACCAGCATAAATTTTATAATCCCTTAGTTCATCTTTATCCACAGCAAAAAGAATATTTAATTTATGAATAGGTATAGGTTCATCAAGAACTTCTTGTTTTTTTTTAATAATTATTTGCCAATTACCTAATTGATTAAAAGGTCTTCCAAAGGGAATTTGAAAAAGATAATCTTCATATAATGGATTATTCGATTCAAACCATGTATTACATCTACCATTGGCGTCAAGTTTTAAGTCTCTTCCATCAATACCCGTATAAATTTCATAACGTGCAAATTCCTCTAAGGGAACATTTATTAGACTATTTAATTTATGTAAAGGTATACTATCAAGAACCCTTTGTTTTGTTTTAATTCGTATTGTCCAATTACCTAATTGATTAAAAGGTCTTCCAAATGGAATTTGAAAAAGATAATCTTCATATAATGGATTATTCGATTCAAACCATGTATTACATCTACCATTGGCGTCAAGTTTTAAGTCTCTTCCATCAACACCTGTATAAATTTCATAACGTGCAAATTCCTCTAAGGGAACATTTATTAAACTATTTAATTTAGGTAAAGGTATAGGTTCATCAAGAACACTCATTTTATATATATATATACATATAAATAATTTAAATCTATATTATATCTTAACCCTTACAGCGTTTTGACATGGTCTCAAGACCAACAGATTTCCTAGACTTTCATAAAATTACCACTTTATTTATTTTTATTCAAAAAATACAAAATATACGCAACGCTGTAAGGGTTAATGACGAAGACTTTTCTTGTTTTGTTTTCTATTTATTATACTTTTTCTATTTATTTTATTACCGCCTCTTGTTATAATTTGATAAACAATATGATTATTTAGATTAATTTGCATAAAATTCGTTCTAAAATATTCAAAAACAATTTCGGATGTTTTAGGAAAATAAAATGTACCTTGCCCTTGACTATGTAAATCAATCATTTCTATTGTAACTATTAATGATGTAATTATTAATGAATTATCAATTGGCTTATATCGTTTAAATAATTTTCGATTTCTGTAAATATTACATATACTTTAGCTTTTAGACTATTTTTATTTTTTCTAAAGCAGATATCAAAATGTTTAGTCAAGTTTAAGATTACGAATTGCTCCTACATCTAAATATATAAAATTAGTTTTATCGATTTTAATATTAGTTTTATTTTCTATATCAAGTGTAAATCTTTCCATAATTGTTTTTCTTAATAAGTTATATGTCACTATTTTAGTGTTATATTGTTCTTTTTTAACATCGAACGGTGGTTTAGTAATAATAAACTCAATAGTTATATAGATTTTATAATAAATTATAAAGTTTGACATATCAACATCACATTTAATTATAAATTTATTTTCGGGAATATCAAATTGTATATTTGTTATTTTATGTATCAACCTTTGAATTTTTTTTTATATATTGTCTAAATCGGTTGTTTTTTTCTAATATGTTATTATTGTTATTTGAACTATTTTCATAATTTACAGTTGGATATATATCAAATATTATATATAAATTTTTTTCATAATTGATTGGTTTTGAAATTTTAGATCCCATTTTAATATATTCATTATTATACTTTTTAATATAAAATATTTATAAATTATAATAATATCATATACAACCATAAGATTATAGATGTAAAAACTTGATGTAATGATATTAATAATTTATATGGTGAATATATCATGAAATTACATAAAATAGCTAAAAGTGAATTAAAAATATTTAGTATGGATGAAATAACAATTGTACCAACGCGGTATCAATCAAAACCATCCTGTACTTATGGTGAAATTATGCCAGCTATTATAAAAGATGGAAATATGCTAGTTATTCTAAAAAAAGTATAAAAATGATATATCAAATAAAATTCTTGATCAAGATATGATTAGAGAAATTATTATGTAAAATAAACAAATATACCTAAGAAATAAGTCCAAAAGATCACATATGAACACGAACAATAATTACTACAATATACAACAAAAAATATGAATGTTTAATAGTATGACATAATTAAATATATTGTCATTAATATTCTAAAAAAAATTTATTATTTTCAGATATTTATAATATATGACAGACGAAAATATTAAATTATTTGGTAAAAAATGTAATATAAATTTAATAGGATCAGATAAATATACTTTATTAGAACTATATCATATGGCAAATAAAGTTAAATTAATTACAACACGCCATAATTATAATCAATTATGCAAAGGATTAAATGAGTATTTTGTAAAAAATGGTATTGAAAATGAAACAGATTTGGAAAGACATATTCCAAAAGTTATAACTATTATATCGGAACCTTCAACTAGACAAATAGGTGAAAATAAAGATTTAGATATATTATTTAATAGTAATCCAGATGATTTTTTAAAAATAGTGCAATATTTTCAAAATTTAAAAAAATATAGTCAGTATATCATAAGAATAGGAAGTAATTCATCTAATGGATTTATACGAAAATTACAATATTTAGTAAATAAGCAATCATATTCTATAATTTTAAAAATGAATCAGACTGCTAATTCGGATAGTCTAGTTTATGAATATTTAGTTGGACAGTGTATTAATGAATATTCCAGATTTTACCCTATTTTTGCTAGAACATATATGATTGGTTTATTTAATAATGAAAGCACATATTCTACATTTAAGGAGATACCTAAAGATATCAGACTTAAAAACCCATTTGATTTTTTTATAAAACACCTATCTATTGATAATATCCAAAATATGATTAATATTGGTTGTCAATCTAATGAACATTTAGCTCTTTTTACACAACATATACCTTTGACTGAAAGTTTAGAAGATTTTTTAAAAAAAATTTCAAGTAAAATACCAATATTTAATTACTATATTGTTGAAGATAAATTTAATGAGCAATTGTATAATTTAACTATAATTTTACATATGATTTATCAATCTTTATCTAGTTTTGCGTATATGTTTACTCATTATGATCTACATTTAAATAATGTAGGATTAATTAGAGTTCCTGATAATAAATTTATACATGTTATATACCATTATCCAGATGGTAGAACAGTTCATTATAATACAATTTATATACCTATTATAATTGATTATGGTCGATGTTTTATAAATTGTCAACAATTAAATCATTTAAAATCGAATTCAAAAGAAATAATGAAAAATGTATGTAGTAATGACCATACTCATAAACCAACAATAGGAAATTGTAAAAATGTATGTGGTAATGAAACAGGATATCAATTTGCTACAAATTATGACATAAAAAAAGATTTATTTGAACACACATCATATCTCAAATATTATATTGATTATACAAGAAAAAATATATCGCATGATTGTAGATTATTAAATGAAATTCGTATTAGATACGATTTTAATTTTTTAAATGAAAATATTTTTATAGCTCCTAAATTAAAAGAATTTTTTTCTAAATTACATTCAATGGATCTGCGTATGGGAACTCATGAAATAGAATTTTCGTCCAAATCTGAAACAATTGATAATGTTATTATGGCAGCTAGTAAATTAACACAAATAATTTCAGAACCTAAATTTAATATTATTAATAATGAATACATGAATTCTAGAACTTTATATGGAACGCTACAAATATGGACAGATTTAAGTCGTCCATTCGTATTTAATTAAATATTTATAATAATTACCTATAATGTTTATAGTATTGTTTATATGATGGGTAAATATTTTACAGCTTATATAGAATACAAGTTGTGTATATTAGATTTAAGATGTGTCGCAATTATATCGCACAACATTTCAAAGAACACGCCAAGATAAAAGTCATTGGATACGATCACGTTGTTGAAAATAGTTCATAAGATCGTGTATGCTATTTAGTAGATGTAAGAAACGAAGAAGATCATGAAAACACCGATATTTGTGTATATAGTCAAACATTAATTGGTAAAGATAAAATGGAATATTTATAAAAAGATTATTGTTTATTACTATATCGCATGGATATGGTTATATTTGATAGTGTATATATGTTTAATTATATTTAGATTAAACTACTGGAAATGTTTATGAAAGTTGAAGAACTTGAATATAACGAATGTTCAGGTTCTTATTGTATTTAACATGGTCTTACGACCAATAGGTTTCCTAGACTTTTATAAAATTACCAATTTATTTAGTTTTATCCTGAAAAATACTAAATTTGGGTGACGCTGTTAGAGTTAAGATATATAAGATTAAAAATATTAGTCAAAACGGAGTGTATACAACTTAATTTTAATTTTTTATATTATTAAATGATATCTATTGTTAAAAATTGTGATAATTACCTATTATTAATTTTAAATTTTAATTGTTATATAATATATATAAATAATGGTTTATGGTAAAAAATCCTTAATAAATAGTAATATTAAAAATAAACGTAAGTCTAAATTAAAGGGAGGGAAACCTCATAATGTTAACTATTCTGATTTTAAATATTTGCGAACCATTGGTATGCGAGGCAGTGATCCTGGTCAATTTATTGAACCAACATTCTTAGCTTTGGACCATGCTGGAAACCTTGTTGTAACTGATGAAAGTAATCATCGTTTACAGGTAATTCGACTGAGCGACGGCGTTTGCCTCCGCACTATAGGCAGCCAAGGCTCAGGCGCTGGTCAATTTAATAAACCCCGCGGCGTCGCGTTTGACAATGCCGGTAATATCATTGTAGCTGACTGGGGTAATCATCGAGTGCAAATGCTGCGATATAGTGACGGTAGTCACGTCAGAACGATCGGCACTGAAGGTCGTAGAGATGGTCAGTTACTCTTTCCCCTTAGTGTTGCGGTTGATAAAAACGGGAATATTTTTGTGTATGACTCACTTGTTTTTGGACGTATTCAAGTGTTCAGTTCGAGTAGTGGTGCCTACATACGTAAAATAACACTTCCTGTCCAGGGACCAACTGGTTCATCTAGTTCATCTGGCTTTATTCGATTTGATCCATGGGGAAACATTGTAGTGATTATGTTAAATGATAATACAATCTATATTTTAAATACTGACGGAAATGTATTACATAAAATACGCAACAAAAGTCATGGAGAATTTAATTTACCCCAATCTGTGGCATTTGACAATTTAGGCAATATTATTGTAGCGGACACTTACAATCATCGAATACAAGTGTTGAGCTACGAACAACAAAACAAACATTTACTAACCTTTGGCTCCGACGATAAAGGACCAAGAAATCTGAGATTTCCAACTGGTGTTTTGGTCGACAGTCAAGGGCGTATTATTGTAAGCGACACTTTCAATAACTGCATAAAGATATTTGAACCTGTTTCAGCTCCTGAACCTGCCCCTGCTCCTGTTCCTCAACCTGTTCTTGATGTTCCTGGTCCTGTTCCTGAACCTGTAATTGATGTTCCTGGTGCTGTTTCAAGCAATAGTTCAGATCTTGCTTTTTCAAAGTATTCCCAATTTATATATTTACACACGATTTTGGATAATTTTCGAAATAGTAGCCTCGGTTTCAAACCATTTAAAATGGATTTTGATAATAAAGGCAAAATTATTGTCGTAGACCAACGACACGATATCATAATAGTATTAGACCCAATTAGAGCTTATATAGAACGAATTATTGGTGGACATGGGACAGGTCCTGGTCAATTCAGTGATATAAGTGACGTACTTTTTCATGATGATTACCTTATTGTATCTGAAATTGGTAATAAACGAGTGCAGTTATTACGCTATAGCGATGGAAGTCATTTAGGAAGCATTGCTGGTGAAAATATGCTGTTAAAACCCAATAGTGTAGCAGTTTATGAAGAAGAGCTGTATGTATTTGACACTGATATGTATGAACGTATTCAAGTGTTCCGTTTGAGTGATGGAGCTTATTTACGTAGCATGTGTCCTGAAGGAAACGAACCAGGTAATCTCGGTAGAAAGGGCAGTATTGTATTTGATGAAGAAGGCAACATGGTAGTAGCTGATACTTTAAATAATCGCATACAGGTGTTGCGACGCACTGATGGAGCGCATTTGCGCACAATTGTCGGGTTTTCCTACCCTACTGGAGTGGCGTTTGACAGGGAAGGTAACATTGTTGTAATCGACGCAGGCTTATGGCATGTTAAAATACTGCGCTACAGCGACGGCAGTCAAGTGAAAACCATCGATAGAGATGAAGAAGGGAATAGATATTTTAGTGATCCCACCGATGTTTTAGTCGATGGCATAGGACGCATTATCGTGCTAAACAACAACACTCAAAACATAAAGATTTTTGGCACTGCTGAGATGGCTGCTACTGTGGCTGACATTCATGCTGCTAATATGGCTGACATTCGTGCTGATTTTTATGCTCCTGCTGCTGCTGCTCTTGCTCCTCCTGCTGCTCGTGCTGCTGTTTCTGCTCTTGATTGGGGTGCTGCTAGTAAACCTTTTAATATTTTAATACCAGACGCATACATTTGTCCTTTATCTCAACAAATCATGAGAGACCCGGTGTTGACATCAGATGGACATACTTACGAACGTGAAAAAATTGAGGAATATTTGCTTGATGGAAACATGACTAGACCTGGTACAGATGAAATTCTAACAGATGATAGGCTTATATCTAATTTAGCTCTACGAAAATTAATAGAAGAATTCTGCAGTAAACATCAATATCTTTGTAGTTCTTATTCAAAAGACTTTTGGGAATGTTCAACATGTACATTAAGAAATCCAATGAAGAACGATAGATGCGAAGCATGCCAAAAGGTTAATCTTGACAGAGTTTTGAAACGTCCATGAGGTTTTCTAAATTTTCATTAAATGCGTGATCTTGTAAGGGTTAAATCATGAAACAAAGTATTTATATTGGTTTGTATGATTGATGTTTTGTTTAATCATTATAACGTCAAACATATTGTGTATTCAAACTACCTGTATTATTCCTATTTTATGAAAGTGCTAAAACGTTATAATAGTTAATAAAATTGAAATTATATAAAATAATATTATTGTATATTATATTATATGATAGATCCAAGTTTAGAAACATTAGCTAAGAAAAGTAGATGTGATAAATTAATATGTAGACGATGTTATGCAAGATTACCTTTACATTCAAGTAATTGTCGTAAATGTTCAAGTGTTGATTTGAGACTAAAACATAAATTAAAATAGATAAAATCTTTTCATATTTTTATTTATGTTATTTAATTAAAATTTATCAATTGGTAAATGTTAGTATATTTGTTTTTTGTTAAAAATATAAAATATAGTCAACAGTGTAATGTTACAAATTATTTAGTGCTTTATAGATTTTGAATATGAATTTATTTTTTTAAATATAATATATATTACTAATATATAAATGAAAACTACAAAATCCTCACGCAAAAATATAAAAAGAAGCAGAATATCGAAAAGATATAGTAATAAAAGGGGAGGCGGTAAAGCTGAATTATTTAGTCGTATAGTAAGTCTTGAAAAAAAAATACATGAAGCTGAAGTATTTCAAGCTTATAATCCTGGACAGCCATTTTTTCAGTTTAAAGAACTAAGAGAAGAGCAAGAAGCACTTATAGAGCAATTTAATAAACAGTTTCCTGAATCAACTTTAGAACTATCTGTTGCAATAAGAGAAGCAATACATGGTCCGGAAGTAAAACATGCTACAACTGTATCAAAAACAGAAATACTTGAACTACCAAAAGTCGATGCACAAAAACAAGCACAACCAAGAAGAGAAATACCTGAAGTGCAAAAAGTTTATGTTCAAAAAGAACCAGAAAAACCAAAGATGTCTTGGGTTGATCAAATGTTTCATGATTCAATTGTACGTTATCAGAAACATATAGAGCCTATGTTACATGATGCTACTCTATTACATGCCGAAATTGATAGAATAGATAAAGATTTTGGGGAATATAGTGATAATGGTGGTTGTGGTGGATATGAAGCAAGATTACATAGAACAAAACAAAAAATGCTTTTTGATGCCCTAAAAAATTTAAAAGATAAAAAATGATACAAGTTTCTATATATCGTTTATATTATAACCTATCATATGGCTTATAATATAAGACGAAAAACTATACTTCAATGATTTTTTATAGCATAACATAAATTTCTTGAATAATTCATAAATATTTATATCTTAAAGTTTAAAAATATCTTGATTGAAATAAAAATTACAGCTACGATATCTATTAAATTTGATTGATTGATATTGAACTTTATAATATAATAATATCTCTTCATATTTTACTAAATCCATAGTTAGTATAGGAATTATAGGTGTTTCAATTCATAATACATAAATG
>Ga0214923_10003070_pt1 | contig 21351 bp, 18 predicted proteins | sample LL1510_MetaG_FD_177993 | JGI IMG/M metagenome (GOLD analysis project Ga0214923, IMG submission 177993) | Freshwater microbial communities from Lake Lanier, Atlanta, Georgia, United States - LL-1510 | ecosystem: Environmental > Aquatic > Freshwater > Lake | place: USA: Georgia | collected...
TCCACCAACGATCAGGCGGGCTTTCTCCCAGCGAGTGCGCAAAGCACAGCCGTCAATGATCTGTCGGCGAAGTTCAACGATTCGACGAACATTCCGGCGACGGTCATTATCGAATCCAATTCGGGGAGCGTCGCCGAGAGCGACAAGGCCGCGTTTGACGAACTTGCCACGTCAATGAAGGGGGCGACGGGAGTCGCGCCGACCGTCGAAGGCAAGGTGCCGAGTGTGCTCGGGCCGACGTATTCCGATGATGGCGCCGCCGTCGAGTATCTCGTTTTCTTTGAGGCGAGCGGTGAAGAACTTCTCGGTGACATCACGAGTTTTCGAGAGCTCGTCAAAACGGACACGCCGAGTGGATACACCTCTTATGTTGCCGGTCCGGCCGGCTTACTTGCCGATTTCGTGAACGGATTCGGCGGTATCGACGGAATTCTGCTCCTCGTTGCGTTGCTCGCGGTCTTCGTCATTTTGCTCATCGTGTACCGGTCAATCCTGCTCCCCATTCTGGTCTTGTTGACCGCAATCTTCGCCTTGTCCGGTTCCATCTTGGGGATCTACTACCTGGCTCTGAACGACGTCATCAAAGTCTCAGGTCAGTCGCAGGGCATCCTGTCGATTCTGGTGATCGGTGCCGCTACCGACTACGCCCTGCTCATGGTGTCTCGCTATCGTGAGGCACTCTTTGAGGTGCAGTCGAAGTGGGCCGCCATGGGGCGTGCCTTCCGTGGCGCATTCGAGCCTATTTTTGCTTCGGCTGCCACGGTGGTGCTCGCGCTCCTGTGTCTACTGTTCTCCGACCTGAATTCGAACAAGGCCCTCGGCCCGATTGCGGCATTCGGAATCGGGTTTGCGTTCCTCGCTGCGATCAGCTTCTTGCCAGCTTTGCTGATGATTTTTGGGCGCGGAGCATTCTGGCCGTTCTTGCCAAAGTTTGGAAAGAAGAAAGTCGAGGCGGTCGACGCCAACACTGTTGCCGGCCTCGAAGGTGTGCGTGGCTTGTGGAAGCGTGTTGGAAACCTCATTGCCAAGCGACCCCGCACCGCCTGGGTGGTCACCCTGGTGGTTCTGCTTGCTGCCATTGCCGGACTTCCGGGGCTCAAGGCAAGCGGCGTGCCACAAACGGATCTCTTGCTCGGGAGCAACATTGAATCGGTCGATGGACAAGCTGTGCTCGGGAAACATTTTCCCGCCGGCGCCGGTTCTCCGGCCGTCATCATCGCGGATGAGAAAACGTACGAGAATGTCGTGACGGCGACGGAGGAATTTGAGGGTGTGAGCTCCGTCGAGGTACAGCTAGACCTCGATGCCACACAGAAGGCCGTCGAAGAGAAGATTGCACAGATGCAGGCCGACGCGATTGCGGCAGCCGCAGCTGCGGGTGGTGCCGGTGGATTCCCTCCCGCGGACATGGGTGCCCCTCCGGCTGCAGCCCCGATCGACTATGCGAATTTGTCGCTGGCGGATCTCGGATTGGCGCCGATTCCCAAGGTTGTCGACGGAAAGGTGCTGATCAACGCCACCTTCTCGTATCAGGCCGACTCGCCTGAAGCCGAAGCTCTCGTCAAGAAGATGCGCACAGACCTTGCCGCGGTGGACCCCGGAGTGCTGGTGGGAGGAGAAACGGCGATTGCCCTCGATACCAACGAAACGGCGACGGCGGATCTCGTGAAAATTGTGCCGATTGTTCTGTTAGTGATTCTGATTATTCTGATGCTCTTGCTGCGGTCAATTGTGGCTCCACTTGTCCTCATCGCGTCTGTTGTTGTCAGCTTTGCGGCCACGATGGGAGTTTCTGCTCTCGTATTCAATAACGTGTTCCACTTCCCGGGGGCCGACGCGAGCGTGCCACTGTTTGGTTTCGTCTTCTTGGTGGCACTCGGCATCGACTACAACATTTTCCTCATGACGCGTGTGAGGGAAGAAGCTCTCGGTATCGGCACTCGCCCCGGAATTCTCAAGGGCCTTGCCGTCACCGGATCGGTCATCACTTCCGCCGGTGTCGTACTGGCGGCGACGTTTGCGGCGTTGGGCGTTATCCCACTGCTGTTCCTCGTCCAGTTGGCCTTTATTGTCTCCTTCGGTGTGATTCTCGACACGGTTCTGGTGCGCAGCCTACTTGTGCCAGCACTGGCCTATGACATCGGCCCCAAAATCTGGTGGCCTAGCAAACTCGCGAATCGCTGAATCACCCTCGGCGCCCAACGTGATTAACGGGGACGTGTCATTCTGGTGGAACCAGATTGGCGCGCCTCGACCACGGGCCGCACTGACCGGCGACGTGTCGTGTGACGTTTGCATTGTTGGTGGCGGATACACCGGACTGTGGACTGCGTACTATCTCAAGCTCCTCGCGCCAGACTGCCGCGTGACCGTGCTGGAACAGCGATTCTCCGGTTACGGCGCCTCGGGGCGAAATGGCGGATGGCTGACCAATTCGATTACGGGAGGACGTGATCATTTCGTCGCCGAGTTTGGGCGTGATCTGGTGGGAGAGTGGCAGCGCCGGGTCAATGAAACGGTCGACGAAGTGATTGCCGTCTGTGCTCGAGAGAACATTGATGCTGACATTGTCAAGGGTGGCGAGTACACGGTCGCGATGAATCGCGCGCAACAGCTAAGACTTGAGACGTGGGCCCAGTCCGAACGAGAGTGGCCAATGGCGGATGCGCAACTCCTGTCGGCGGCGCAGGCCCGCGAGCGCATCAACATTGCGGAAACCACGGGCGCGCTCTGGCATCCGCATGCGGCGCGCATCCAGCCCGCAAAACTGGCTCGGGGACTGGCAGACCTGTGTGAACGACTCGGAGTCGCCATTTACGAAAACACAACGGTGACGCACATCGCGCCGGGCGAAGCACGGAGCGAACACGGTACCGTGCGTGCCGACACCGTTATTCGGGCAACCGAGGGATTCACGGCCAATTTCTCGCAGTCGCACCGCGAATGGTTGCCGATGAATTCGTCGCTTGTGGTGACGACGCCCCTGTCGGGGTCAGTGTGGAACGACATTGGCTGGTCCGGTCGCGACGTTGTGGGCGACATGGCTCACGGTTATTTTTATGCGCAACGGACTGCAGATGACCGTATCGCAATCGGTGGACGAGGTAAGCCATATCGATTCGGATCCAAGACGGATAGTGACGGTTCGACTCACGAGCAGACGATCGCGTCGTTGCAGTCACTTCTCGTGCGACTTTTCCCGGTTTTGGGGCGACATGGCACACGACCGGTACTCGATCATGCGTGGTCGGGTGTGCTGGGCGTACCGCGCGATTGGTCGGCCACGGTTGGCTTGGATCGGCGGACGGGACTCGCGTGGGCTGGGGGATACGTGGGAACGGGCGTGACGTCGACAAATCTCGCGGGACGCACGTTGGCCGATCTCGTGCTGGGTCGAGATACGGATATCACGCATCTCCCGTGGGTCAACCACCGGGTGCGACGATGGGAGGTCGAACCTCTGCGCTGGGTTGCCGTTCACGCCTTGTACGCCATGTATGGGATGGCCGATCGCAGTGAGGCGCGTGGGCGCGCGGGCACTTCCCCTCTGGCCTCACTTGCCGATGCCATTTCGGGGCGCGTTCACTAGCTCACCAACCGCGGGAGTGGGGCACCTCGCGCAAGATGCCCGCTCAGTGGAAAGTGAGTGTCAGCTGAATCTGTCCGAACGTTCTCGCTCATTCTCCGCGTGAGTAGGCTGAAGCCATGGTTGCTATTTCTGAAAAAGATCTTCTCGCGAAGGTGCCCACGCAGTTGTACATCAACGGAAAGTGGGTGGATGCCGAGGGCGGAAAGACGCTCGACGTATTTGACCCGGCAACCGGTGCGTTGCTCGCCACGGTGGCGGACGCAAGTCCGGCCGACGGAATGCGCGCCCTCGATGCGGCCGTTGCCGCACAGGAGGCCTGGGGTCAGACCAGTGCTCGCTCGCGCAGTGACATTTTGCGTCGCGCATTCGATGAAGTTCAGAAGCGGAAAGACGAATTCGCGCTTCTCATGACCATTGAGATGGGGAAACCTCTGTCGGAAGCCGCCGGCGAGGTCGGCTACGGCTCCGAGTTCCTGCGCTGGTTCAGCGAGGAAGCCGTGCGCATTGACGGTCGATACACCGAGACGCCCGAAGGCAACGGTCGGATGTTTGTCACCCACGTGCCGGTCGGACCGTGCTTCCTCATCACGCCCTGGAATTTTCCGCTCGCCATGGCCACCCGCAAAATTGCTCCGGCGCTTGCCGCCGGTAACACGGTCGTCGTCAAGCCAGCAGGGCTCACACCGCTCACGACTCTCTACTTCGTCAAGATTCTGGAAGAGTGTGGCGTTCCCGCCGGAGTGGTGAACGTATTCACGACCTCGACCTCGAGCGCGGTGTCGAACCCCATTATTGCCGACACTCGCTTGCGCAAGCTGAGCTTCACCGGATCCACACCTGTCGGTATCGCACTCATGAAACTTGCTGCCGACAACGTGCTGCGCACGTCCATGGAGCTCGGAGGAAATGCGCCGTTCGTCGTGTTTGATGACGCGAACCTCGACAAGGCCGTCGATGCGGCCGTCATCGCCAAGTTCCGCAACATCGGACAAGCGTGCACGGCTGCAAACCGATTCATCGTTCACGAGTCCATCGCCGAAGAATTCACGGACAAACTCACGACTCGTGTGACGGCGTTCAAGATGGGTCGAGGCACCGAAGAAGGTGTCGTCATTGGCCCGCTGATTGATGACAAGGCCGTTGCCAAAGCGGATGAACTCGTTCAAGACGCCATCAAGCGCGGTGCCACGTTGCGTGCCGGCGGTCACAAGGTCGATGGTCCGGGCTCGTTCTACGAGGCGACGGTAGTGGCGAACGTGCAGCCTGGATCGGCCATCCTCTCGGAAGAAATCTTTGGCCCCGTAGTCAGTGTCATCACGTTCTCGGACGAGGCGGAAGCCGTGCGGATTGCGAACGACACCGAGTACGGACTCATTGGATACGTGTTCACCGAGAATCTTGCACGTGCACAGCGCATGGTCGAGCACATCCAGACCGGCATGATGGGAATCAACGCGGGAGTGATTTCTAACGCGGCGGCACCATTTGGTGGCATCAAGATGTCGGGAATCGGAAAAGAAGGAAGTCACGAGGGCATCTACGAGTACCTGTCGACCAAGTACTCGATGACGCCGAACCCGAACCTCTAGAGGTTTTGCGGCTAAACCAGAAGCTGGTGCTTGGCGAGGTCGCGATACAGCGGCGTCGATTTCACGAGCTGTGAGTGTGTGCCGGTACCAATAACGCGTCCCTTGTCGAGAACCACAATTTGGTCACTATCGACGACGGTGGACAATCGGTGCGCGATGATGATCAGGGTGCGACTGATCGCGACCTTATCGATGGCGTCACGCATGAGCTGCTCGTTTACTCCGTCCAGGCTCGATGTCGATTCATCGAGAAGAAGGATGGGCGGCTTGGCCAACAGTGCGCGCGCGATTGCGAGGCGCTGACGCTCTCCTCCGGACAGCATGACGCCTCCCTCGCCAACTTCGGCATTGAGTCCGTTAGCGTTGCGATCGAGAACATCGCCGAGGTTGACCTCGTGGAGAACGGCGATGCATTCTTCGTCGGTCGCATGTGGCGTGCCGAGAGTGAGATTGTCGCGGAGCGTACCGGCGAGAACGGGAGCGTCCTGTTCCACATAGCCAATTTGTGCACGCAGATCCTCCCGACGAAGATCGCGAATGTCGATACCGGCGAGACGGATGCTCCCGGCTTCGGGGTCATAGAACCGTTCAATAAGCGAAAAGATTGTGGACTTGCCTGCTCCACTCGGCCCCACAAGTGCGGTGCGCTCCGCGCGCGGAATTCGAAAACTGACCCCATGCAAGATAACGGGGGGCTCGTCGGCGTTGGCGGGTTCGACAAACTGCACCGGGTCTGCGGGAGGTAACTGACCCGCAGGGGCGGGGTTTTCCTCGTCGTAGATAGACGGCGTCGGGGCGATGGCGTAGGCAAATGTCACGTTGTCGAATTCGATTGCTGTCTCTGCGGTCGACAGTGCCTCGAGCGCAACGTCGGTGCGCGTCGACGGTCTGTCGTCGGCGCCTTCGCCCGGAAGATTGATGATCTCTTGGATGCGGCCCAAGGCACCGAGTGCAGAGTTGACCGATGTGATGGCCCCGAAAAACTGGCCGAGCGGCATGATCATCATGAACAGGAAGAGGATGAACGACACGAGATTCGCGATTGTGATGGCTCCCGACGCGACGCGGAATCCGCCGACGCCGAGAACTGTCAGGAACGCGACCTGCATCGCGATGCCGGCGACGGGCACGACGAGAGCCGAAATTTTGGCGACCTTGACACCCATCTGCCACGCACCCGTGGCTTCGAAGTCGACGGTGGCAATCTCTCGTTCGGTTGCGTTGGCCGCGCGCACCGTTCGCACGGCGCTGATTGCACGCTCGACGGCTGCGGTGAGTTCCCCGACCTTGGCTTGCGCCTTCCGACTTGCCACGCGGATGCGTCGAGACAGAATCGTCACAACTGCAATCGCCGTGAACACGACGAGAAGCGTGAGACCGAGGAGCACGGGATCCAAAATGGCCATGGCAACCAACGCTCCGACAAACGTCAGCGAGCCACCAATGGCCTCGACGAGACCTTGCGTGAGGACGGCGCGTAACAACGTTGTGTCACTGCCGACCCGTGAAACGAGGTCTCCCGTTCGACGCGTATCAAACTCGTGCACAGGCAAATGGAGCATGTGACGCACGAGTTGTTTGCGCGACGACAGCACGACGCCTTCTCCGGTGCGCTGAAGCAAGTAATGCTGAAATCCCGAAATCAGAGCCGAGGCAACTACGAGTCCGACGAGAAGCCAGACGATGTTGCCAAGTGGGTTACCATCACCGACGGTTGTGATGACCTGCGAGACAAGCAAAGGCTGAGCCAACGATGCCGCGGACCCCACCACACTGAGGATGACAACAAACACCAAGACGCTACGGTGTTCGAAAAGATAGGGAAGTAGTTGGCGAAAACTGGCACGAGGGCCACCTTTAACCGTGGTCCCGCGGCGACCGCCAAACGGCGAGGAAATGGCGACCTACCAGACGACAGCGATGACGACGTTGCTCAGTGTGAGCCCACCAATGAGCCACAGCACCCACGACGGCGCCACTTCGCGCTTGCGGAAGATGAGCGCAAGCACATAAATCACAATGACGACGGCCAACTTCACGCCAATTTTCGCGTTGTTCACGGTCTCGCCGTCAATCAAACCGGCCGAGTAGATTCCCACCAGCGCGATTCCGGTGATGATCTGCAGAAGTGCGCCGTCGAGCATGCCACGCATGACGCGACCCGTGCCCTTGACGATGTCTCGGATCTGAACCAGGAACGAACCCAGCAAAAACGCGAGCCCAATGAAGTGAAGAATGATGAGGATGTTGACCAAGATTTGCATGAGGTCAGCCTACTTCGTTGTCAGTGAGCGCAACGTGTGAGCCTGCTGGAGTGCAGCCATCGCTGCTTCCTCGCCCTTATCTTCACGTGACCCAGGAAGTCCGGCACGGTCGAGACCCTGCTGCTCGTCATCGAGAGTGAGTACGCCAAAGCCCACGGGTTTACCCGTCGCCAAGGTCACCTGTAACAGACCACTCGTGGCTGCGTCGGACACGTACTCAAAGTGGGGTGTACCCCCACGGATGATCACACCGAGCGCCACCGCCGCGTCCGCTCCATTTTCGAGCGCGACCTGACACGCGAGGGGCAGTTCAAAAGACCCGGCTACCCGAACGAGTGTGTGGCGCGCACCCGCCGAATCGAGCGCGCGGATGGCACCGGCGATCAGGCCGTCAGAGATTTGGTCATGCCAGAGACCCGCAACAATGACGACGTGTAATCCCGCGCCGTCGACGTGGAGTGTGGACGTGGGCGAACCGTGTCCGGCCATTAGTTGTTGACCGCCTTCGGAATGACGAGGTTTTCGAGAATGGGAAGCACGGGCGGGAGCTGGTGACCCATGCGGTCGCGCTTTACGTCGAGATAACCGACGTTGAAGTCACCCAAACCGACCACCAGTGGCACGAGACCGTCGATGCGGATGCCGTGCTCGGCAAGTTGACGCTGCTTTTCGGGATTATTTGAGAGCAAGTTCACCGACTCGATACCGAGGTCAGCCAGCATTCGGGCGGCCGCGGTGTAATCCCGGGCATCGGCGGGAAAACCGAGCGCGAGATTGGCGTCAAGAGTGTCGTAGCCCTCCTCTTGAAGACGATAAGCCTTGAACTTATTGATGAGGCCAATACCTCGACCCTCGTGCCCGCGCATATACAAGACGATGCCACCATCACGAGAAATGGTGCGAAGCGCTTCGTCGAGTTGTGGACCACACTCGCACTTCAGCGAACCCAGGGCTTCGCCGGTGAGGCACTCAGAGTGCACGCGAACGAGTGCCCCGTTTCGACGAGGTGTGCCCGAGATAATCGCCACGTGGTCAGCGCCGGTCATATTGTCGCGGTAACCGCGGAACGTGAGCAGTCCAAACTCGGTCGGGACCTGTGTTTCGACTTCGAAGCTCACTCGATTCATGCTGAGTTGCTCGGTTGACGGACGATCAATGCCGTGTTCATCAATCCACTCGATGAGCGCTGCCACCGTCGTCACGGGGAGTCCGACCTCGCGCCCCAGTGCAACCAGACCGGGCATGCGCATCATCTCGCCCGAATCCTCGACCAGTTCGGCGATCACGGCGGCCGGACGCAAACCCGCGAGCAGCAGCAAGTCGATGGCGGCCTCGGTGTGACCGGCACGTTGGTGCACGCCGCCGTCGACTGCCCGCAAGGGCAAGATGTGGCCGGGCCGAACCAGGTCGTGCGCGACCGACTCGGGGTTTGCCAACACGCGGAGAGTGAGAGCTCGGTCCGCAGCACTGATTCCCGTGGAGACGCCCTCTCGGGCATCCACGGTTACCGTGTAGGCGGTTGTTCGACGATCCTCGCTGTGCTCAAACATGACGGGCAAGTTCAGTCGGTCCGCGATGTCACGCGAAACCGGGGCACACAAGAGACCCGACGAGTGGCGCACAATCCAGGCCACCCATTCGGGTGTCGCTAACTCGGCGGCAAGAATCGCGTCGCCCTCGTTCTCTCTCCCCTCATCGTCTGCGACAATGACGGGTTTGCCGGCCCGCAGTGCGTCGAGCACGTCGGGCATGGGGCTGAGTGTGATTTCGCTCATGAGTGAGCTCCTTTGTTCGCGGATGTGTGAAATGAAAGCATGCGTTCGACGTGACGGGCCACGATGTCCGTCTCGATGTTGACCCGATCCCCGACAACACGCTCGCCGAGAGTTGTGGCGACGAGCGTCTCGGGAATCAATGAAACTTCGAACCACTGTTCTGGTTCGGATGCGCCGCTAATGTCGCTCACCGTGAGGGAAATCCCGTCGACGCAAATCGAACCCTTGTTGACGACCAGCGGTGCGAGCTCGGGCGTGAGAGCGAAGCGAACGACTCGCCATTGCTCGCCCGGTCGAACCTCGGTGACGACAGCCGTGCCGTCGACATGACCCTGAACGATGTGACCGCCCAGCCGGTCGCCCGCCTTGGCGGCGCGCTCGAGGTTGACGGAGAGCCCGGGTGCAGCGTCCCGCAGGGTGCTCATCGCCAGCGTCTGCGCCATGACGTCGGCCGTGAATGAGTCGCTCGATTGGTCGATGACCGTCAAACAGACACCGCTGACCGCAATGGAATCGCCATGACCGGCGTCACTCACAATCTTTGCGCCGCGAATGGTGAACCGTTCGCCGTCGCCCGCCGGCTCGCGGTGCACGATTTCGCCAAGTTCTTCAATGAGCCCGGTAAACATCAGGCCGCCTTTCTGTCAGAGGTCGTGGATGCGCGCGCACGTCGAGCGCTGATGAGAATGTCGTCGCCGAGTGCCTCGGTCGAGTCAACGAGCAGATCGATGCCGTCGCTCAACGTTGAGACGCCGATGTCGGTCACCGCAAGACGGTTTCCCCCGAGGAGAACGGGGGCAAGAAAAATGAAGAAACGATCGGCCAAGCCGGCAGCAATGAAGGCGCTCGCGAGCGTCGGCCCACCTTCGACATAGAGCGAGTGAATTCCACGCTCACGCAATTGGACGAGGGCCGATCGCAAATCGCGCGTGCGCAGATACAGGGCCTCTCGGGGGTGTTGACCGAGTTGCTCACCGACAACCTCGCGTTCACCAAAAACGATCGGAACCGGCTGATGCGCGTAGAGCGACCCATCAGGCAACCGCGCCGTAAGTGACGGGTTGTCGGCGAGTACGGTCGACGTGCCAACCGCAATGGCGTCGTGTTCGCTGCGCTGCTGATGGACGCGCTCTCGAGCGGCCACCCCAGAAATCCACTGGCTCGTGCCGTCATTTGCTGCCGCACGGCCGTCAAAACTGGAGGCCCATTTGATTGTCACCACCGTACGACCGAGAGCCGCACTGTCGTACCAATCGCGCACGACGCGCATGACGTCATCCGCGCACACACCCGCAATGACTTCGATCCCGGCCGCGCGCAGCTTGTCGCCGCCCCCGCCCTCGACATCACCAGGATCGCTGAGGCCGAAGACAACCCGAGAAACCCCGGCCGCGATGAGCGCGTCGGCGCACGGTCCCGTGCGACCGGTGTGGTTGCAGGGTTCGAGCGTCACGACAAAAGTTGCGCCGCGAACCTGCGCAGGAGAAAGTCTCGACAGTGCATCGACTTCGGCGTGCGGAGTGCCCGCGCCGCGGTGCCATCCTTCGGCGATGACCGCGCCATGCGCATCCAGCACCACGCATCCGACGCGTGGGTTGGCGTTGTGCGCCGGACCATTTAGCGACAGCTCGACGGCGCGACGCATGATGGACGCGTAGTCGGCACCATGTGCCGACTCTGGGCCGTTCACCGAGGTCTCGGGTGTCATCTGTCGTTTCCGTTTCGCCTGAATTTTTCTGGCGACGTACTCCGGGAACGCACATGCGCGTCGATGACGCACAGCGCAACGCACGAGATGACCTCGTGACGCGCTACCTCTCATCCGGACTTTAACCGTCGGTCCCGGAATTCCACCGGCTCGGCCTGTGATGCGTCACCCGGATGGGTGGGCCTCAAGGTTCGCGGACTTTTACCGCCGGTTCAGACTTACACTGACCCCGGAGCGCGTTGCTCTATGTAGTAAACAGCGTATACCGCGAATGATTCCCACCGGGGAAATTTTTGTTTGCTCAGCGCGAACCTGAAAAAAGCCTGTTTAGTGGCGAGGGAGCAACCCGACTCGGTCGTAGACGCGTGTGAGTGTGGCATTTGCGACGCTGGATGCGCGTTCGGCCGCCGCGCCGAGCAAACGGTCAAGCTCGGCCGGGTCGGCGAGCAGCTCATGAGTGCGATCGGCGATGGGCGCAAAACTTGCCGTGACCTGCTCGGCCAGATCCTTTTTGAGGGCTCCGTACCCCCCGCCCGCGTAGTCAGCGACCAGGTCATCCACGCTACGACCCGAGAGGACCGAGAAAATGGTGAGCAGGTTCGCCAAACCGGGTTTATTTTCCCGGTCGAAGCGCACCTCTCCGTCGGCATCCGTCACCGCCCGCATGACCTTTTTGGCGGTGACCGTCGGATCGTCCAGAATCTTGAGCAAGCCGGCCTCCGTTTCGGCGGACTTCGACATCTTTGCCGACGGGTTCTGCAGGTCGTAAATCTTTGCGGTCTCTCTGAGAATGTGGGGTTCGGGAACCGTCAACGTGTCGCCAAAGCGGGAATTAAAGCGAGTAGCCAGGTCGCGCGTGAGCTCGAGGTGCTGTCGCTGATCTTCGCCGACGGGAACCGTATTCGTGTTGTAAAGCAGGATGTCACTCGCCATCAATATCGGATACGTGAAGAGACCGACGCTCGCAGCGTCGGCACCGCCCTTGGCCGACTTGTCTTTGAACTGCGTCATGCGACTCGCCTCGCCAAACCCAGTGAGCGTGGTGAGAATCCACGCGAGCTCGGTGTGAGCTGCAACATGTGACTGAATGAAAAGCGTGCTCTTGCTCGGATCGATTCCGGCAGCGATGTACTGGGCGGCTGTCGAACGCGTGCGGTTGCGCAATTCTTTCGGGTCCTGCGGCACCGTGATGGCGTGTAAGTCAACGACGCAATAGAACGCGTCGAAGTTGGATTGCATCTCCACCCAGTTTCCCAGCGCACCGATGTAGTTGCCCAGATGCAAGGAGTCGGAGCTTGGCTGCATGCCGGAAAAAAGAACTGGTTTAGACACGTCCAAAATCCTAGAGGGAGTAGTCAACGACGACGGGCGTGTGATCGCTCCAGCGTTGATCGTAGGCAGCGGCGCGGTCGACGGTGTAGTTCGATGCGAGAGCCGCGAGGGCAGGCGTGGCGAGGTGATAGTCAATGCGCCAGCCCGCATCCGTGTCGAATGCTTGGCCACGCCACGACCACCAGGTGTAGGGGCCGGGAACGTCGCCAACGGACGCGCGCCCGACGTCAATCCAACCAAGACCAGTTCCTGTTGTGCCGTCGACGCAGTCAATCGACGCACCGGCGGTACCCAGAATGCGATCGAAGTACGCACGCTCGCGGGGCAAGAAGCCGGCCCGTTTCATATTTCCCTTCCAATTCTTGATGTCGATTTCCCGGTGACCGACGTTGAGGTCACCGAGCACGAGTGCAAACTCGCGTTCGGCGCTGAGTTCGCTCATACGCTTCTCTAACGCATCGAGAAACTTCCACTTCTCTTCCTGCTTCGGTGTATCGACCTCACCCGAATGCACGTAACAGCTCACGACGGTGAGTGTTTTTCCGTTGACCGTGTAATCGGCCTCGAGCCAACGACCGGCGGTGTCAAAGTCTTCGGCGCCGATTTCAACCCGATGGATGATCGCACGCGACCGACTCGCGAGTGCCACACCTGCTCTTCCCTTTGCGGTCGCAGCATCGTGTAGCACGTTCCACTCCGGTCCGAGTAGCTCGGAGAGATCCTCGGTTGAGGCGCGAACTTCCTGAATGGCCATGATGTCGATGTCACGGGTGGCGAGCCACGTATCCATTCCCTTGCGAAAAGCAGCTCGAATACCGTTGGTGTTGATTGTTGCGATGCGGAGAGACATGACGTCAGCCTATTTGCGTGACGAGCGAGGCGGCATGATCCAGCCGAGGTCGTTTGCTGTGATGTTGGCGTCTTGCAGCCCGGTTCCAATCCACGCAACCGTGAGCAGATATATGCGACAGGCCAAGTTGAACCAGATGAGGAGGCCGATAAAGATGGCGAATGACGCAAAAAGTGGGTTGTGGCCCGTGCTCACGAGGGCGTATCCGGCCGCAATCTTGAGCACATCAAGAACCAAGGCACCCATCGCGACACCGGCGAAGAGCCGGCGCAGCGGAATCGGGATTCCGCTGAGTAAGTAAATCATTCCCGCCAAGATCAGCACGTCCACCGCGTAAACCACGGCGAAACCACCGATTTGAAAACCTATCCGGTGGGCCACCTCGTCAGTTTGGAGTCCAATCCACGTCGCGACTGTGCTGAAGAAGTTGGTCAAGAACACGCTCGCGGAGGCACTCGCCAGGATGAACAGTCCGAACACCAAGGCGATAGCGAGGTCATAGACCTTGAGAAGTAACGCATTGACCGGTGGTGAGGGCAAATCGAATAATCGTCGAATCGCGATTCGCGTGTAGTTGAGCCACGCGATCGCCGTCCAGGCCAACAGAACGACGGCGACGGTGCTCGACCAGTCCCATCCGGTGGTCTCGCGGAAAGTACTCGGATCGATTGGACCTCCCGTTTTGATGAGACCGGGAATTTGGGCGTTCACAAACGCAATCACAGCCCGTGCGATTTCCGGTTCCGTGTTCAACCAGGAGCCGAGGAACTGAAACCCAATCCACACGCCGGCGAACACGGCAAACAGCCCCTGAAAAGACATGCCGGCAGCAGAGAGCGTGCCCCCGGAATCGGAAAACAAACGCCAGGTGCGATAGAGGCGCAGTCGCGTTATTGCCTCCCACCGCTTTTTCACATGCTCAGCCTAAACGCAACGCGACACGGGTGAAGTTGAACGGTCTATCGCAACGTGTGATGCGCGGTCATCCTGTCGAATCGAGGTCGCGGGACAACAGATCGCACAAGTCGTCAGCGACGGTGTCGGCGTTGTCGCCTTCGACATCAAGAACAATTTCGGCACGATGACCCACACCGAGACTGAGCACGGAGAGAATGCTCGCGGCATCCGCGCTTTCTCCAGCGGACGTGGTGATGGTCACCTTGTGTCCGGTTGCGTTCACGGCCTGCACGAAAAGACTCGCTGGTCGTGCATGCAGTCCCACATGAGAGCCAACCGTGACGGTGCGTTGGGCGTGCGACATGAAACCTATTTCTTACCAAACAGTTTCGCGAGAAAACCGCGCCGAGTCGCTTCTTTTGCGGAGGGCGCGGTGCCTGCTTTTTGTCCAGCGATGTCGCCGTACTTGGGCGATTTCTCTGACGTGGCAATTGTGACGGCCTGCGCGAGCACCGAGTCGGCGTCAACGAGAACCTTGCTGACGCCAATTTGAAGGAAGGGTTTGCCGTTAAATCGAACCTTGTTCTTGACCTCAAGGTCGCACGCAAAAATAATGACGTCGGCCGAGTCAATGGCGGACTGGGGAATTGCCGTCGATCCGGCTGAACCTTGGGTTTCCACCGTGATCTCGTGACCCGCCTTAGCGGCAGCCTGCTCGAGGGCCTCGGCGGCCATGTAGGTGTGGGCAATACCGGTGATACACGACGTGACGGCGACAATTTTCATTACTTCTGTACCTCTTTCGTGATGATGGCGGCAATCTCGGCGGGTGTCTTGGCGTTGCGCAGCGACTCCTTGAAGTCGTCGTGGACGAGCTTGCGTGCGAGCGCGGCCAGAATATGGAGGTGCTCATCATGAGCTCCGTCGGGAGCGGCGATGAGGAAAATCAGGTGCGCAGGACCATCTTCTGCCCCGAATGGGATTCCTTTCGACGTTGTGCCAATCGCCACGCTGGGCACCACGACATGCGACGAACGAGCGTGCGGAATGCCAATGCCACCGGGAAGACCGGTGTTCAGCTGAGCCTCTCGAGCGGCGACATCCTCAAGGAAACCTTCGAGGTCGGTCACTCGCCCATCGTCAACCAGCTTTTGGGCAAGTGCTCGTGTGGCCTCTTCCTTTGTTTCGGCCATGAGGTCGACAACGACGATGTCTTTCGTCGTCAAAACGGAGTGGTCGGAAGTAGTCATTCGCTAGAGATCCTTGATGTGAGTGGCTTCGTCCGGGCGAGCATGGACGTGAACGCGGTGCATGGTCACGTCTTCAGGTCCGGGCAGTGTTGCCAATGGTAGTTGCACCGCGGCCGAGCCCCACGCTACCGCAGTTGTCAGGCGGACGGTGAGACCTTCTTCGCCCCCGATTTCCTGTCGACGGCAATCGATGTCGGCGCTGAGGTAACCCGCCACCGTGCAATCACCCGCACCGACGGTACTTTTCACGCTGACTGGCTCGTGTACAGCCCAGAGGTGCGTCTCCGTGGTGACAGCGAGCGCGCCCTGCGAGCCGAGACTGACGACGATGGAACACTCTTCGTCGCGCAGCAGGCTGCGAGAGAAGGCGACAACGTCACCGATCGTGGGAAGGAGTCGACCTGACAACTCTTTCAGCTCGTCGAGATTAGGTTTCATGAAGTCCGCGATGCCGGCGTGGGCGGCGGCAGCAAAGCCTGCACCTGAGCTATCGAGCGCGACGCGCACGCCGTGGTCGCGGGCCATGCGGCCAACGTGCGCGTAAAAATCGACATCGATCCCCGGCGGGAGGCTACCCGCCAGAACCAGCCAGTCCGGTCGCAAGGCAAGCGCCGACTCGAGGGTGGAAGCAAACGCATCTTGATCCGAAGCGGAAATTGTCGGACCCGCCTCATTGACCTTGGTGGTGTGTCCAGATTGGTCGACGATGGTCACGTTTGTTCTCACGTCGTCACGAATCGAGATCGTCATTGTTTCGACGTGTTCGACTGCGAGGGATCTCACGATCCACGGACCGTTCACCGCATCACTCGGAAAAATTGCGACCGTCTCCACATTGTTCTGGGCGAGAGCCCGTGACACGTTGATTCCCTTACCGGCTGGATCCCGATGGTGTGAAACCGCTCGATTGACCTCGTTGGGTTCGAATTGTGAGACAACGAGCGTGTGCTCAATGCACGGGTTCGCCGTGAACGTCACGATCATGCGACAACACTATCCCGCCTCCTTTGCGGGCTTCCGTGCCCGCTTGGCGTCCACCGTGAAGTCGGCGTTTAGTCTGGAGACAGTGGCGCTGGGCGAGAGGATCAGGCAATGAGCAAACTCTTTGGGATCGGAGTTGGTCGGGGGATTGCTGTGGGCCCTGTTCTGCGCATGCCAGAGCCCCTGTCCGTCCCGAGCGACAGCGACAGCCAGGCGAATGTCGAGCACGAAATTGCGCGTGCGGAACGCGCGCTCAGCGACACCCGCGACTGGTTCTCCGAGCGTGCGGCGAACGTGAGCGACGAACCGCGGGCCGTTCTCGAGGCTGCCGCGCTGATGGCCACGGATCCGGCGGTCATGACGGACGTGCGATCGCGCATCCGGCTGGGAAAAACCGCTGAACGTGCGGTCTTCGAGGCGTTCGGTGAGTTCAGGGAGAAATTGGAAGCGCTCGGTGGATATCTCGGGGAACGGGCAGCAGACCTCGCGGATGTGTCGCAGCGGGCTATTGCGCAATTGCGTGGGGTGGATGCGCCCACTATTCCGCAATCGGACACGCCGTTTGTGTTGGTGGCGCGTGACCTGGCGCCGGCTGACACGGCCCTGCTCGATCTCACGCGCGTTGTGGGTCTCATTACGAGCGAGGGAGGACCGACCTCGCACACGGCCATCATTGCCCGAGCGAAATCAATTCCCGCGATTGTGGGGGTTGCCGGTGCACACGAACTCTCGGACGGCACACGGGTGGTGGTGGACGCGGCGGCATCGACCGTCACGGTCGATGCGACGGAGGAAGAGGTGGCGGACGCGAACCTTCGCCGTCGTGAGTGGCGCGATGAGCAACGTGCACCCATAGCCGATGGTGAATTGAAGGATGGTCACAAGGTCGACCTGCTGGCGAATCTGGGTGACCCGCGAGAGGCAACCGATGCGGTGACACGTGGAGCGCAGGGCGTCGGTCTGTTTCGAACGGAGTTCTTGTTTTTGGATTCGCCGACGGCCCCCACAGTTGAGGACCAAGAAGAAGCGTACGTGCAACTACTCGAGCACTTCGCGCACCGCAAAGTCGTTGTGCGCGTGCTCGACGCGGGCGCGGACAAGCCGCTCACGTTCCTCCGCTCGGGACACGAGGAAAACCCGGCGCTGGGACTGCGCGGTCTCCGCACCCTCCGCGCCCACGAGCACATCTTGCGGGAGCAGCTTCAGGCCTTGGTCAACGCGCAGAATCGCACGGAGGCGGAACTGTGGGTTATGGCCCCCATGGTGGCGGACGCGGAAGAAGCCGACTATTTTGTTCGACTGGCCAAAAGCATGGGCATCCGCACGGTGGGGGTCATGGCTGAGATTCCTTCCCTCGTACTCGTGGCCGAGCAGGTATTTCGCAGTGTTGACTTCGTTTCCATCGGCACAAATGATTTGACGCAGTACACACTCGCTGCCGACCGAATGCTCGGGAGCGTTGCGTCGTATCAGGATCCGTGGCATCCGGCCGTCTTGCGTTTGGTCGAGCAGCTCGGAGTCGCCGGGTCGGCGGCGGGAAAACCGGTGGGCGTGTGTGGTGAGGCGGCGTCCGACCCGGAGCTCGCGGTTGTTCTCGTTGGACTCGGTGTGACGTCGTTATCCATGGCGCCAGCCGCTCTGGCCGATGTTCGTGCCGCACTTCGTGCCGTCACTCTCGACGAGGCGCGCGAACGTGCCCTTCGAGCGCGAGATGCCCGAACGGCGCGCGAGGCCCGCGAGGCGTCACGTGGGTAGAGTGCGCTCGATGACCTTGCTTCCTCCTAGGGTGGTCTCATGAAATCAATAAAGCTTCCCGCTCCCCGAATCATCGATCCGCAGGGCGTGACGTCGCTGCGCTGGGGCGTGATGGGTCCGGGTGGTATTGCGCACGTGTGGGTGGAAGGTGTTCTCGCGCACACGGGTCAACGTATCGACGCGGTGGGATCCACGGATGCGGAGCGTGCGCGTGCATTTGCCGAGAAGTTCAACATCTCACGCTCCTACGGAAACTATGAGGATTTGCTCGCGGACTCCGAGATTGATGCCATTTACGTGTCAACCCGTCAACAAGCCCATCGCGACAACGTTCTCGCGGCGATTGCGGCCGGGAAGCATGTTTTGGTCGAAAAACCCGTTGCCACGCGACCCGATCACGTTCACGAGATTGAACGGGCAGCGCAGGCCGCGGGCGTTCTTGTGATGGAGGCGATGTGGACCACATACCTGCCGCAGTCGGACATCATTCGCCAGCTGGTTGCCAACGGCGAATTCGGGGACATTCGATATGTGCAGGCAGACTTTGGGCAAGATCTCCGAGACGTTGCACGACTACACGACATTGACGGGGGCGGTGCGGCGCACGACTTGGGCATCTACCCGATGGCGTTCGTGAGCAGCGTCTTGACGGATGCGCCAACCAGCGTCGAGGCGGCCGGCGAACTTGCTCCGTCGGGCGTGGATATCGAGATTGCAATGCGGTTGACGTACGCCAACGGCGGTCGCGCCTATACGTCGACCTCGATTCGGGCGTTCACCGAAACCACCGCGTGGATTGATGGCACGAACATCTCCGTTCGTGTGGGCAGCCCGTTCTTCATCCCGTCATCCGTTCGACTCATGAATCGCGACTTCAATCCGACCGTTCAGGACGAGTGGAGTGACACGACCGGGGTCATCGCCCACGCAGGATTGAGTTATCAGGCAACGGCTTTTGCGTCGTTTCTTGATCAAGGACTGACGGAGTCGCCGTGGCGACCACTCTCGGCGTCAGCTCGCGACGCAGCAACTCTGCAGACGGCACGTCAACAATTCGGTGTGTATCTGCTCGGGGAGAGCCGTGAGTAGAACTCGTCCGCTTACGGACGTCCCCGCAACACGGCGGCCTTGACCTCGGAGATTGCCTGAGTGACCTGGATGCCGCGCGGGCAGGCCTCCGAACAGTTGAAGGTCGTGCGGCACCGCCACACGCCTTCCTTGTCGTTGAGAATCTCGAGGCGCTCTTTGGCCGAGTCGTCTCGTGAGTCGAAAATGAACCGGTGGGCATTCACTATTGCCGCTGGGCCAAAGTATTGACCGTCAGTCCAGAAAACCGGGCATGACGTCGTGCACGCGGCGCAAAGAATGCACTTTGTCGTGTCGTCAAAAATTTCGCGGTTCTCAATCGACTGCAGGCGTTCCTTGCCCTTTTCGGGTTTCGAGTTCGCGATGAGGAACGGTTTCACTTCACGGTAGGCCGCGAAGAACGGCTCCATGTCGACGATGAGGTCTTTTTCGAGCGGGAGACCCTTGATCGCCTCGACATAGATGGGCTTCGTGATGTCGAGGTCCTTGATAAGCGTTTTGCACGCGAGACGGTTGCGCCCGTTGATTCGCATGGCGTCGGAGCCACAGACGCCGTGAGCGCAGGAGCGACGGAACGTGAGCGACCCGTCCTGTTCCCACTTGATCTTGTGCAGTGCATCGAGAACACGGTCCGTCGAGAACACTTCGACATCAAACGATTCCCATCGCGACTCCTCGTCCGTCTCCGGGTTAAATCGGCTGACAATGAGTTGAATCGTGAACGCCTGCACAGCAGAGGGGGTGGCGGTTTTTGCCATGACTAGTACTTCCTCTCCATGGGCTGGTAGTTCGTGATGACCACCGGCTTCCAATCAATCTTGATGTGGTCGCCCGCGTGATCTGACTCGGGGTCGCCCGTGAGATACGCCATGGTGTGAACCATGAACTTCTTGTCGTTGCGATCGGGGAAGTCGTCGCGCATGTGACCACCGCGGCTCTCTTTGCGGTTGCGTGCGGAATACACGGTGACCTCAGCCAGATCGAGCAAGAAACCGAGTTCCACAGCTTCCAGCAGGTCTGTGTTGTAGCGCTGACCCTTGTCGGTCACCGAGATGTTCCGGTAACGCTTACGCAATTCCTGAATCGTGTTCGTCACAGACTTGAGCGACTCTTCGGTGCGGAACACCTGCGCGTTGCGGTCCATTTGCTCTTGAAGTTCTTTGCGAATGGATGCGATTCGCTCTGTCCCCGTTGCGTTGCGGATCCCTTCGATGAGTTCACGCACGTATTTCGCCGGGTCGGCGGGGAGGTCCACAAACTTTGCGGTTTTGGCGTACTCCACGGCGTAGCGACCGGCACGCTTTCCGAAGACGTTGATGTCGAGCAGAGAGTTTGTACCCAGGCGGTTGGATCCGTGTACCGAGACACACGCACACTCGCCCGCTGCGTAGAGGCCCGGGATGACCGTCGTGTTGTCGGCGAGCACCTCAGCCTTGATATTTGTCGGAATGCCACCCATCGCATAGTGCGCAGTGGGCATCACGGGGACGGGCTCGACCACCGGGTCGATGCCGAGATAGGTGCGCGCGAATTCGGTGATATCGGGAAGTTTTGTCTCGAGGACCTCGGCACCGAGGTGCGTGCAATCGAGTAAGACGTAGTCCTTATTGGGTCCGGCTCCGCGACCTTCGGCCACTTCCTGCACCATGCACCGTGCGACGATGTCGCGCGGAGCCAGGTCCTTGATGGTGGGCGCGTAACGCTCCATGAAGCGCTCGCCGGAGGCGTTGCGCAAGATGGCACCTTCACCTCGCGCACCTTCGGTGAGCAAGATGCCTAACCCGGCGAGACCTGTCGGGTGGAATTGGTAGAACTCCATGTCTTCGAGCGGGATGCCCTTGCGCCAGATAATGCCAACACCGTCACCCGTGAGTGTGTGGGCGTTCGACGTGGTCTTGTAAATTTTCCCAAATCCACCTGTGGCGAAAACGATTGACTTGGCTTGGAAGACGTGCAGGTCGCCCGTTGCCAGTTCGTAGGCGACGACACCCGCTGGCTGACGCTTCTTACCCGTGCCGACCATGATGAGATCGAGCACGTAGAACTCGTTGTAGAACTCGACGCCCTCTTTGACACAGTTTTGAAAGAGCGTCTGAAGAATCATGTGCCCCGTACGGTCCGCCGCGTAGCAGGAGCGGCGAACCGGCGCCTTACCGTGGTCACGCGTGTGTCCACCAAAACGCCGCTGGTCGATTTTTCCCTCGGGTGTGCGGTTAAACGGCAGACCCATGTTTTCGAGGTCAATCACCGCGTCAATGGCCTCTTTGGCCAGAAT
>Ga0214923_10003071_pt1 | contig 21350 bp, 21 predicted proteins | sample LL1510_MetaG_FD_177993 | JGI IMG/M metagenome (GOLD analysis project Ga0214923, IMG submission 177993) | Freshwater microbial communities from Lake Lanier, Atlanta, Georgia, United States - LL-1510 | ecosystem: Environmental > Aquatic > Freshwater > Lake | place: USA: Georgia | collected...
CTCGTCCACAACCTTATCGAGCTCCACCAGGTAGCCCGCCTCGTCAACCTTATAGTGCTCCTTCGACTCAACGTAGCCCGCCAGGTAGCCCGCCTCGTCAACCTTATAGTGCTCCTCCGGCTCAACGTAGCCCACCAGGTAGCTCAATCGCAACTGTTAAACGTCGTCAGCCTGTTCCGACGATTCGTCATCCACTAGATAAAAGTGACGAACAATCCGTATGTTTTGCACCAAATTGGGAATGTGATGACGGTTTTGCTTGCAATATATCTGATACAGACAAAGACAAAGGAGTATGCGTTCCATTAGATGAGTATGATGAATCATTATATAAAATTGATCATAATGGTCGGAAATTTTTTGGTAGCCAGAAAGCTATTCGGGAATTAAAAAAGAGTTTTGGTATTGAGTTTCCCATAAGTTTTAAACAATTTGCGGAACAGTATTATAGAGATGCAATGCGTCATGTTGATCTGCAAACTTTACTTAACTATTTAGAACCAGTAGAAGAAGAAATTTCGAAAAAGTCTCTAACTATTCAGCATTTGCAAAAAACTTTAAAAGGTTCTAAAATGTTAAACGTATCTCTATCAGAATTTTTCGAGGACGTATATACTCCATGGGCAAATGGACAAAAAACTAAATCACGTCCAAACCCGCCCAGCACACCAGATGCTCTTAAAAAGAATCCAGGTACTCCTACTTACACTCCTCCTGAAACACCTGAAATTCCTCAACAGATAGGTAGACGTAGACCTTCTGATTATGTTCATAGACCTAGTCAACAGATAGGTGGACTTAGACCACCTGATTTTAGCGAACCTGATGTTCGTAGACCTAGTCAACCGATAGGTGGACTTAGACAACCTGATTTTAGAGATGTTCGTAGACCTAGTCAACAGATACCTCAACCACCGAAAAGTGATCCTATACCTTTTGATTTTAATGATCGTAAATCTCCTCTTAAACCGCGGCAACCGGTTTTTCCTGAAGATGAAACCCCTGTAATCATTACAGGTGAAACTTCTAAAAGTTTTAAAGAGAAAGATGTCGAAGACGTTATTGTTGAAGTACAGGAAGAAATTCCTGATACACTAAAAGAGTCTACAGAAACACAGGATGCTATAGTAGAGTGTCTTGGCCTAACCGGTAAATAATAGATTTTAATACTCATAATCGTATTAAAATCATCTTGATAATAACCATCTTACATAGTTTTCAAGATTATTAATATCTAAATATTCACATAAAGGATATGCTCCGTCATGTAGATATTCAAATATTTTTCCTCTAATTATGTTTGCTGTTTCATTAATATATAAATCGTCTTCTTCTTTTTGATATTCTTGATAATTTTCACAAATATCATCGTCAAACTCGTCGTTAGAATAATGTTCTTCGTATCTTTCTATTTTTCTTTTGATAATTTCATCGTTCTTCATCTTATATAATTAGAATTAAATTCTTAAATTAGATATGTTTACTTGAAGTATTGTATATTAATATAGATAGGTTATGAAAAATCTTATCGTTGGAATTCCACTTAATTTTATTATGAGGATAACGTTCCTTCATAACATTATTTATGATATTATATATATCTATTAATTGGTGAATATATGATTCATGCCACTCACTACGAACAGCATTTCTTGGGGTTGGGTGAGGAATATAGTTTGATCTTTCACAAAATCTAGATGATGAATATCGTTGTTGCTTAAGGCAAGGAATGGGGTAAACATGTCCATCATTTGTAAGATTAGGTCGGGATTGTTGCATGAAAATGGTAACAAATCTTTATTCATTTGGATCTTTTTTTTAAACCTGTAAGATCGATTTCTTCTTCAATTTCCAATTCTTCTAATTCTTCTGCAAGCTCTGCATCAAGATCACTCTCCTCACTCTCTTCATCACTCTCTTCTGATTCTATTTTTTGTGGAGATTTATTCTTTATCAGAACTTCATCTGTAAAAGATACTTTTGGTTGTTCTGATTTAGAAGGTGCGAGAGGGTGTTTGGTATGAACTTCTTTTATAGATTTCTTACGGATTTTAGATGGTTCTGGCAAAATCGGCGGAGACGAAGACTTTTGATTTTGTAAATTCATAAATTCTATCATCTTTTTAATTATATGGTCATGTTTTTGTATAAGATCATCCTGTTCTTGTACCTTTTTGGTTAAGTCTTCAATAAGTCCCAATAATTTTTTGTTCTTTTGATTAAAATAGAAAGTAAGGCCTACAAGGGCTATAATTTCTGACGCAATGTGAACCATTTGTTTATTTTCCATTAGTTTCGACATTTATTAAGATTCAGATCACCGTTTTAAGCTAGCTTTCGAGTATAAAAGGTTTAAAATTAAAAGACATTCTAATCTTAAAGTTATCTAAAACTACAAAACAATTTTTCAAATTATGCCTCCTAAAATGAGATTACCTTCGGTGGGTTTATTTGATATTGTTAAATCCGCAAATATAATTAATAATTCTGATAATCAGAATTTAGATAAAGATAATTCAAATTCTACTGATGAAAAATCATACATTCCAACTTCCCAGAATTTTACAGTAAGTAATTTGGGAGAAAAGGGAGAAAAGGGAGAAAAGGGAGAAAAGGGAGAAAGGGGAGAAAAGGGAGAAAGGGGAGAAAAGGGGGAGAAAGGCGAAAGAGGGGTTAAAGGTGAAAAAGGTATTAGAGGTGAACAAGGTCTTGAAGGAGAGCAAGGTCTTGAAGGAGATCAAGGAGAAAAAGGAGATCAAGGTGATCAAGGAGAAAAAGGAGAAAAAGGAGAAAAAGGTGATCAAGGAGAAAAAGGTGATCAAGGTGAACCAGGTAAACAGGGAGTAAAAGGTGAAAAGGGAGATCAAGGAGAGAAAGGTGAAAAAGGAGAAAAAGGTGAACCAGGTAAACAGGGAGTAAAAGGTGAAAAGGGAAACATAGGAGAAAAGGGTGATATGGGATCTATTGGTGAAAAAGGTGAGAAGGGAGAAAAAGGTGAACCAGGTAAACAGGGAGTAAAAGGTGAAAAGGGAAACATAGGAGAAAGGGGTGATATAGGAGAAAAAGGTGAACAAGGTAAACAGGGAGTAAAAGGTGAGAAAGGAGATATAGGATCTATTGGTGAAAAAGGTGATAAGGGAGAAAAAGGAGAGCAAGGTAAACAGGGAGTAAAAGGAGAAAAGGGTGAAAAAGGCGAAAAGGGTGAAAAAGGTGAGAAGGGAGAAAAAGGAGAGCAAGGTAAACAGGGAGTAAAAGGAGAAAAGGGTGAAAAAGGTGATACTGGTGATACTGGTGATACTGGTGATACGGGTGAGAAAGGTGATACTGGTGAGAAAGGTGATACTGGTGAGAAAGGAGAAAAGGGTGAGAAAGGTGATACTGGGGAGAAAGGTGATACTGGTGAGAAAGGTGATACTGGTGAGAAAGGTGAAACGGGGGAGAAAGGTGAAACGGGGGAGAAAGGTGATACTGGGGAGAAAGGTGATTTGGGAGGACCAAAAGTAATAATTTGGAATGGATATGTTGATCTGCAATCATCTGTATATCAATATATATGTACGGTTCCTTATGATGGAAAAAAGTATAATCTTTCGAATTTAGATTTAGTTGTTCAAGGACAAGGACCTGTATATTTATATCTTATCGATTCTATTTCTAGAAAGGTTGTTGCTGAAAAAAAACATATTTTAAGTGGACAAGAAAATGAAATTCACGTATTTTCGATCAGATCTTTTAATAATCTAACAAATAATCACACTGCTTTGAGTTTACATATGCACACTGAACAAAATCATGTTAAAGTTATAGCGGTAGAATTTACTATGTAAATGTTTTGTATTTTGTATATTCATAAAATATACAAAAGTATTTTTTTTAATCTAGTTGTTCCAAATCATCATTCATATCTGGAATTGTGTTCAACGCGTGTCTAATTGGTGATAAACGATCCGAATCTAGAGCACTACGTAGAATAGTATAAGGAGAAAATTCCTTCTGATTGATGAAAGACGACAAAATGCTGATTGAGAAACCAGAGACAAGAGCAGTTCCATCGTCCGTTACCGATACTGGATAATCACTGCTTGATCCACAAACATTCCAGAAAATAATTTTTGGTTGCACATATCCTGCTGCTGCGTATTTAGTCTTAATCGCTTGAAAATTTGTCATAATATTTCTATCTGCAATATCAAACTGCATATCAGAGATTATGAATAAACGTTTTGGTATGTCATCTTGAGAAAGTCCGTGAGCAATAGCCTTTTTAAGAATTAAATCAAATGTAGCTTGCAAATTTGTAGATCCACCCCAATCAGCTCGTGTAAGACTGAACCAACGTTTGTATATGCTTTCATCACGAATAAGATGAAACGTTGGTTTATCGTGAAATGTTATGATATGATTATGAAAAGGTCCTTGAACCGTATTAGCACCCAAAAGAGATATACCAATTGCTACATCCATTGGACTAGCTGACTTTTTAGAAGCACCGCTGCAGTCACCAGTCCAAGTACTCATACTCTGACTAACATCGCAAACAAAAAGTGCATCTTCTAGAAATCCAAGCTTTTTAGCTTCATCTTCTAGTACTTTCCACTGAGCTTCGCATACTTGATCTGCCATATGCTTAATGCGAATTTCGTGAATTAACTCATGTGGGAATAATTGCTTTGCCTTCACAGCAACTTCTCCTTTTTGAAGCTTATTCTTCCACTCAGCAAATTGCTCAGGTGAATGCTTTTCAAAAGCCTTTTTCAAACGCTTCATCGCGCAAGAAGGTACCTTACTGTATTCAATTTCATCCCACTTATTATTACACATATATCTTTCAACTACTTTTAGATATTGTCTCAACGGAGTTGTATATCCCTTACGATACTGTTTTAGAGTGACGCCCATAACTTTGGTTAGTGTTGCGACTACTCCGTATTTACGATCATAAGAATCATTCTCTGTAGGAGCCCATTTTGCGCAAATAGTGATAGGCTTTCCTGATTCCATGTCTTCACGATCAGTAACTAGTTGATCAGCAAACAACTTTACAAATAAAATCTGAAGTTCTGCTATTCTATTCAATTTTTCTTGATCTAGAGCAGTAGAATAATATTCATCTTTTTCGTTCTTAATATTACGAAGATCTAATACACCTGGCCATAGCTCAATAAGATCATCCCATCTTCCATATTCTGCAATAAGATGAGTAATACGAATAAATTCTTCCGTATAATTTAAAAACAGCCATATAATACACTTGCGTCCTAGATCACGTTCGCCTTTTCCACCTCGACAGTCACGGATATAAAAAGCTAGTAAAAATGCATCAATAAGATTTTCATCTGCTGATTTTCTCATATATTCATATAAACCCTGATCTTTCAAGCCACGAACAGACTTAAAAAATAATCCAAGACGACCGTTAACTTCTCCTGTGACATCAGGAGTTGATAAAGAAATTGCTCCGTTCCATGTTTTAGCGCACGAGGTCATTGCTGATGCAAAATTAGATGTCATTTTTCTACTATAAATATATATAACTCTCTTTAAATTTCATTTTCAATTTTTATCCAAAACGTACAAAAGACTAAATTGATTAAAGAATAAAAATAAAATACTTTAATAAAATAAGTATGGAAACAATTTTTAGTACTTATGATAAGGAATATAGACAAAAAGAATGTATTGAATTAATGAAAAAAAAATTTCAAGAGATTAGCAATCTTGAAACAGAATATCAAATTGTACAAGTATTAAATGGAGGAAAATCAGGTGCATTAATACAAAAAGTTAGACATATTAAAACTGGTAATGAGGTAGTTCTTAAAATATATAAAGCGAGCAAATATAATCCAATCGATCTTGATCCAAAGACCGTGAGTAGACCTGTGAGAGAAATTTATACTACATGCGTTATGTCTGGAACAGAAGGTTTTCCAACTGTTTATGATTTTGGAATAGATGCAAATAATTACTTATATTTAATATCAGAACTTGTTTCCGGAGAACCAATGAATAGAGTAGATATGTCTAGATTTAGTTCAGAACAAAAAGCATCTATTTTGTTACAACTACTTAATCTTCTTTATGTAGCAAAACATAAATTAGGTAAATTTATTCACAATGATCTTCATCCCGGTAATATTTTTATAGATACAAGCAAATTTTATACAAGTGAAATAAATTTTGGACCAACGGATAGAAGAAAATTTAAGCAGCCTTATCCAAAAGTAACCATTATAGACTTCGATTTATCTGTTTCTAAAAGATATTCAACAAATCCGAATCTTAGATATGGAATAGCGTTACCAGCTTCTGTACTTGAATGGATAACTAATATTTTTAATATAACTCAGATACCAAAGATTTTAACAAAATCTTCTTTTGGAGAAACAGAAGATCTTGCAATATGGAATGTGTATTATATAGGTCTTTCTATGTTACAATGGCAACAAAGTCACTCAAGAATTACAGAAGATGATGTTAACAAAGTTATACATGATGCGGTTATGTGTGGTAATCTAGAAGGATGTCTAAGTCATCCTTATATTAATGATAATATGAATGACACAAGAACACCGTATCGTGGTGGAGAACCAGACTTTACACCACCTATTATAAGTGATGAAAGAAAAGAAATAGAAACATACCTTAATTTAATAATTGATACTATGCTAGAACCAATTGGATTAGATGCAATTGGAAAATCTTTTATGGAATCGTATTCAGAACTAAACAAAGTATATTATTCTCAACATGGAACATCTATTCCGTATGATAATCTTGAGAAAATTATATTTTTTCTTAGATTTACTGTAGTTCCTGAAAAAGCTCAAACCTTAAAAATAGATTCTTGTCTTACCGGTAAACTTGGGAACCTTAATGTACATGTAATTTTACCAGACACAATACTTATAAAATTATTTTTAAAAGATAAAAAAGTCGAAATTGTGTTTGTACCTGAGGATAACGGTTTAAAAATCAGAAATATAACTCATCAAACTCGACTTCTTTCTTTCTTTGAAACACTTATAGTTCGTCCATTCTTATATTTTATAAATCCAATTATTCATAATATAGCTATAACATCATCTGACCAACCTATAGGATCAACTGTTTTTAAAGCAAATTACTCTGCTACAAGAAATGATAGTAAGGAATTTACAACAGTAATTCCTCCTCCTCCAAATGATATTGAAATCAAAGAGCAAATTGAAAATATAATGAAATATTTTATACCAACTTTATTTAGAAATATTCATATTTTCAAACCAACAGTTTCATATCAAGCAATGATAGAAGAAGAGAGTGGGGTTGTATTAACCGGAGATTTTGTAGAAAAAGAATGGTCTGATATTGTTGGAAAAATACTTCAAAGTGATACTAAGAATTTTCTCAGTCGTATATTTGGTTCTAAATAAAATTGAATTTTTACTTTTAAAAGAGTTTTAATATACAAAACAACAATGAACACACCTGGTCTGTCTCACGTGACATGGAAAAACGCTCCAAGCTCTATTAGAATTACAAAACCATCCGGTGATATTGTTGACGTGTCAGAAGGTGACTTTATTCAGGTTAAAGAGTCTATTTTTAAGGTAGATGAGTTTTTTGGCGATTCAAATGATACAGGTCCGATATATTTTTCATATCGTGAATTTGACACTTCTACAAAAAGCTATATTCAAATACCATTCTCTTTGAAGATGGGTAGTAAGGCTTATATTATATGCTATCCTTGTGGAATATCAAAGTATGGTCATCATTTTAGCGATGATGAGTGGTCGTCTATTGTTGTTTGCGAAACAGATCCTACAAATTAAAGAATCGAATTTATATTCGTTATTGAATATAAATCTTCTCATTTACTTTGCACATGTAGATGTACCAAGTTCTGTTGATTGTGTTACATTATGTCCACGTAAACGGAGAGCCTCGTAAATGTCTTCAGGCATAAGTGTCTTTGTATTGTGTTCTGAATTAACTACGAGAGCTGCGATTATGATATTTGTCAGCTGTGTATGTACAATATTCCGAATGTTGTTGTAACACTCGTCTGATAGACTTTTTACACCCGCTCTACGTGCCAAGCGAGTAATTGACGGTTTCGTAATATTTTCCATTTTGTATTTGAGAACTTAGCTTTAAGTCACGAATTGATTCTATTCAACACGTAAGAATCAATTCGTGACTTAAAAGATAGAATAAAGATCATTAAATAAAATGGTTGTACCAGAGAAAGATGTCGATGTGCCACAGAAAGATGTCGCTGTAACTCAGAAATCTAAAAAGAAGAAGACTCGCTTTTTTGAAACTTATATTTCTAAAGTTTTGAAGCAAGTTTCTGAATCCAATGGTATCACTGCTAATTCCAAACAACAACTTAATAGTGCTCTTTGTTTAATCTCTCGATTGATAGCATCTACTGTTATAACTTTGACTGAAATGGCAAAGAAGAAGACTATGTCAGAAAAGGAAGTTAAAAATGCATTATTGATTGTTCTACCTCAACAATTAGCTGCAAATGCAATTATTGAAGGTCAAAAAGCAGTAGCTAGCTTTGAAAAGTTAGATAATGTAAAGGGAACAAGTAGACAAGAAAAGGCGAGTATTCTATTTTCTCCAGCAATCGCAGAAAAATTTCTTCGCAATTTTGGTTATTCAAAGGTTATGGTAACAAGTCAAGCACCTGTTTATATGGCTGGTGCTCTAGAATATTTAACTTCAGAAATTCTGGAAAATGCTTCATCATCCGCAAAAGATAATAAGAGAATCAGAATTAATATTAGAGATCTTGAAATGGGTGTTCGCACCGATAATGAATTGAACGCATTTTTTACATCTAATAATATATCATTCCTTGGTGGTGGAGTTACACCATTTATTCATAATTCTCTTTTGCTGAAGAAAAATCGAAACAAGAAGCGTTGTAAGAAAATCACACCAGCACAGGATGGTGATAAGAAAAAGCATCGTTTTCGACCAGGTACTGTATCTCTCCGTGAGATACGGCGTTTTCAAAAAATGAGCAATTGTCTTACTTTTGCAAAATTCCCATTTGAAAAACTTGTACGTCAAGTAGTTAAATCTCAAAATAATGATTCTCCCATGAAAATCAGCAAGGAAGTTTTTATTGTTCTTCAGTATTTTATTGAACAACAGTTAGCATCTCTTCTTCGTAATGCAAATTTTGCTGCTATTCACTCCGGTCGAGTCAAGTTGATGCCAATTGACATTGACTTTGTAAATGCTATATCGAACGGAACACAAAATCCTTATCAGACAACTGATATTGTTCCAAATGAAAAGACACATGTTGTTAATAATATTATTTGTGATGATCAAGAAGAGGATGAGGATGAGGATGAGGATGAAGAACAACAAGAGGAAGATGAACTTCTTGAAGAAGAATAATCAAAAATTTTGAAATCAACTTAAAAACAGATGTTCACTCTAAAAAATGACTCCTGAAACAATAGTAAATCAGAAGAAAAAGGATACCGATCGTAAAAGTGAATCTCCTGAACGCGAACCTAGTCATATTATGACTGGTGATTACGTAGCTCTTATGGAAACAAATGGAAAGGAGTTTGAAAGTTGGTATTACTTTATTAGGCGTGAAGGAAATGAAGAGGCTCTCAAACATCTTCAAGATCAACTAGAACGTATCGATTGGTTCATAATAGATGACCTTAGCACTTTTGATCTTGACTTGGACCATTCTGTAAGCGCAACTACTGCTAAACAAATGACTAAACTTGAGATGAACTCTTATGCTTTTCATCGAAAGTTTGATGGAAAATTGAAGTTGATCAATTTCAACTTCAAGAAGAAAGATAATCGTGATAATGAGCGTAGTAATGAGCGTATGATTGGTAAAGTTTTCGACATCCTTGGGTATGGACAGATTGAAGATTATATTAGCGATGAAGATTTAGATGAAGAAGATCTAACTGATCATGAATCGAGTGATTCTGATTCGGAAAGTGATAATGACACAGATGAAGATTCTGATTCCGAAAAAGATAAGAAGGAAAGTAAGCCTCTTGGAAAAAAGGGACTTCCTCCATCTCTTATGAAGAGTGATCTACCGCGTTTTGCGAAGAAAAAGCAACGTCCAAAGAAGTAATTGTTTCTCATTTTTCAATATTTGATATTGAAAACTTTTTCTTTTACTAATACAAATGGATGCTTTTTCTAAAATTATAAAAGGTTTCAAAAATAACGTCAAATCTAGTAAACAACATAGTATATATTCTGGCAAACTACGAAATTCTTCTGGTGGAGGAAACCCTGCTAATCAGAATTCTGATGCTATTCTAAGTTATTGCCAGAGTAATCCACGTGATCAAGGTTGTGATTGTATTAATCAAATGCAAGTGCAAGTAGCTGAACAACAAAGAGAACTTGCCATTTACGAAAAAGATTATCAAGCAGCAAAACTAAAAAAGGAACAAATTGATAAAGCGAATACCGATAGACAAATGGCTCTCAAACAAGCACGAGATAAGACACTTCAAGCTTTAAATGCTTATTATGAAGATGAATTTATTAGTCGTTTTAATCCATGGCCAGCAAAAGCCGATGATCCGGAATGGGCTAAGAGTCATAGAACCGACACAAGTGGAAAAGTTATTGATACGCTTGTTTACAGTCAATCTTATAAAGATCAGAAAATGAAAGATTTTGATACATTAAATCCATATATTCCAATACCACAGCCTGCTTTTCCTCAACAATTTAAACCAACAATAAATTCAGAATGCTGTACTAATTCAATTACAATAAACGGAAATATGTCAGCTACTGATGCTATTCATAATGTAATTCAAAGTTGTGATCAAAAAATAATATCAAATTCTCAGGCTTTAGCAGATCATACAAAAGGACAATCGGGACAATCTGGTCAATCGGGACAATCGGGACAATCTGGTCAATCGGGACAATCGGGTCAATCGAGTTCTACAACTATCATTATTGCAGTATCAATAGGATTACTTATTTTAGTATCGATTGCTGTAGCATTATTTTTTATCTTAAGAAAAAGTAAAAAGAAGATAATAAAAAAATAGTTTCAATCATTAAAACGTGTGAATGTTTCTTATAAATTGTAGAATTTATAAGAAATTAGATTTGCGTATTCAACTTAGTTTTTGTAAAAATCCGCACCTGCCCAGTCCATTAGTTCCTGTAGTTCACAAGTGTTTGGATCGTATGGACATACTTCGTTGAAGTTGTCCTTTTCCAAATTTATTATCGCTCGAAAACACTCTTCTGAAATATATTCGGCCGATTGAATAGAACCAATTCCGGTGTAACATATTTTAACTTCGTCGATATTCACCTGAATGTCCCAACCCATCACCTCGCCCATGAGGGATCTTGAACATCTCCCACAATTCTGAGAGAAAGAAGAACAATCGTCTCCACAAAAGCAGCAAACTCCAACACCGTAGTCAGTGATTTGAACCATTTTCTATAATATATTAAAAGAGTTGTCTTATAATTTCAATTTTTTTATTCTATTGAATCTCCAATAAACGAGCCAGTTCTCATATCCCACGCCCTCAAAGTACCGCTAGGACCTCTTATTAATTTTAAATGATCCGCTAAGCCTGGCCAGGAGGTACTAGATGATCTTTCAGCAGAACTTCTACTGTGAGCAGGACTATCAAGTTTTTTTGGTAAACCAGGAGGTGGTGTATATCCAGATGGTGTTGCTGGGAAAGGGTCTCCGGTTGCTGCCCAAATTTTTATTGCTGAGTCGTCAGCATCAGCACTGGAACTTGATTTAGATGTGGGTAAAGTAAAAAATCGAGACAAGGCAGTACCGGACCTACCGAAAATACCTGAAACACCCGAACCGGAACCACCAGAACCACCAGAACCGGAACCAACAAAACCGCGAGAAGTAACACCACCAGATCCACCAAAACCACCAGATCCAGATCCACTAGATCCAGAACCACCAGATCCACCTGATCCTAATCCACTTGATCCCGATCCGCCGGAACCTACACTAGACGTAACCTTTTTAGGCTTCTTAATACACCTTCCAGTCGGACCAATAATCTGTCCAGGGCGACATTTTACATGGCACTTGTTATCTATTTTTCGACGAACCATACCTGATTTGCATTTAGGTACTCGGCACCGGCCTGATGTACGGCTGCGAGTCTGATTTGGTTTTGTACACGGTGGCTTTCGCGGTCGACTCTTCCTGGCCGATGACTTACGGCTACGTGACTTACGCTTTGAAGATTTTCGGCTACGAGACTTACGTTTTGGAGAATTAATCTTTCGGCAACGACCAGATTTTCGGCTACGAGTAGTTTTTCCGGGTACACATTTTACACGACACCGACCATTTGATTTATTACGAATCATTCCATCCGGACATGGGGGAACTCGGCAACGACCAGATTTTCGGCTACGAGTTTGAGGTTTCTTACACTTTGACTTACGGCTACGAGACCTTGCCGATGATTTTCGGCTACGAGACCTTGCCGATGACTTACGGCTACGAGACTTACGCTTTGGCGATTTTCGGCTACGGCTACGCGACTTACGCTTTGGAGAATTAATCTTTCGGCAACGACCAGATTTTCTGCTACGAGTAGTTTTTCCGGGTACACACTTTACACGACACCGACCATTTGATTTATTACGAATCATTCCATCCGGACACGGTGGAACTCGACAACGACCGGACTTTCGGCTACGAGTCTGATTAGGCTTCTTACACTTTGACTTTGTAGAAGTAGGTGGCATTTATTACTAATCAATATTTTCTAAAATCAAAAAATAGTTTAAAAGTTTGTAACCGCATGCTTATTTTGATTCTAAATTAAAATTGAAAAAAATCAATAAAATGATTGATCAAATAAAAATGTCAAAGGAACGAGCTCGAAGTACTATTTTTGAAATGCTCCAACAAAGAAAATATAACATTATTGACACAGAGAATATTACAGCTATAAAACCGGACGGAAGCAAGGTAATTGTATTCTTCAACGAATCTCCAAGCTTTGACACAAAAAGTATGAAAGAAGTATTATCAGTTATGAATGAATCATGTGTAGTTCACTCTATAGTTGTATATAAGGATAAGGTCACTCCAGCAACAAAGAGCACTCTTGAACAATGTGATGACATGAAGATAGAATTATTTGCAGAAGAAGATTTGCAGATAAATATAACGAAACATAGACTTCAACCTATATTTGAAAAATTAAAAGATGAAGAAGCCTTAGAATTTAAGAAAACATTTGGTTTAAAATTTGGAGTGCTTCGTGTTGATAGACCTATTGCACGTTTCTATGATTACTCAAAAGGTGATGTCATTCGTATCATACGATCAGATGGATACATTAATTACAGAATAGTCAAATAAAAATATAGTTTAACCAAATATACACATATTTGGTTAATTACGAAAGACTTATTGTTGGTTAAATCCTTGGCGAATTCTTAATCGAGTACTAAATGGTAATTCATTAAATGCTCGAAGTTCACATGGTTGAAGAGTATTTACTTGATGACCAAGATTTCTTGGTCCTGGATATTCAGATAAAGTTTTATATTTACCAAGTTCAATACTATTCGAAGGTAGATTATTATCTACTGTTTTTCTTAAATCACACATATACTGTTTCCAAGCGTTATCCTTTTTCTCATAATATTCATAATTATAACATATTCTTTTATACATTTTATTAAATAAAAAGATCGAAAATATCAGCAAAGAAAATCCAGTAATTAAAAGAATAATCGGTATAAAAGTACCCCTGCTTTTTGAACATAATCCTTCATCGTCATAAACACCATTTTTACATTGAATATAATCCCAAAAATTACTACATTCTTTTTCATCTTTTGAAGTGTCTTCACATGTATTTTTCTTATATAGTAATATAAAACCTGATACAATTAAGAAAGTTGACAGGAACAAAATAAGCGATGGTTGAATATATTCTTTCATTTGTTATATTAAATATTATTAAAAAATTATTTCTTTGAATCCAATCTGATTATTTTGTCAAAAGAACCTGTAACTACTTGATGTGCAATAAGAAGTGTCAGTTTACCATTAAAATTATCTCTAATAGCGCTAAACACAATCTCAGATAATTCTTGATCCAAACTAGCAGTACACTCATCTAAGAGTAATAACGGTGTATTAAACATTTCAGCCAACGCCATTGTATACGCCAAAACTACCCGTGATAGTTCACCTCCACTAAGCATATTTAGATCTGATTCCATTCCTTTGTATTCAATTTCTACGTTAATCTGTGGTTTTGTACTCTTTTTAGTCTCTTTAAAAGTTTGTAATTGAACAGAAATAGGATCTGTTGGAAAAAAGCAATCAAGATATACACGAGCATGAGTATTAATACTATCTATAATATTAAGCATTGCAATACTCTCTGCTTCGAGTATTTTATCCTTTAATTTTGTAGCGGAAGCATGTTCTTTTATAGCTATTTTTTCTTCCATCTCCAACTCTTCTATCTTAACTTCCCATCCTCTGTAATTTTCTAACAAAACTTGATATTGTTCCCATTCTTGTATGTTTTTTAAATTTGTTTCATGTATTTTTTTCTTAATCTCAAGTTCGTGAATTTTTTGTTCTTCAAGTGACGCGGATTTTTCTAGATCCTTTGAATCTTTCACATTTTGATAATCGTTTATATGTTTTTTTGATGCATTTTCTAACACTTTTTTACAATTTATGATTGATTCAAATGTATCTTCACGTCGCTTTTTTAGAGAACACATTTTGTCTCGCTTTTGTTTTTGATCATTAATAAGATCTCTCAGCTCTTCCTCCTCAATATTTGATACATTCTTTTCAACTTTTTTACGAAGAGAATTGAGTTTCATTTCCATTTTCTCTACATCTTTTTTGAATGTAAGATATGAAGATGATAAATTATTCTCTTTGATATCTCTTTCCAAACTATTCTTTTTCTTCTCTAATTCATACTGACTAGCTTGATAATTACGTAAATATTCTAAATCATCTCTCACCTCTTCCAAAGATGGAAGTTCCTCGTATACAGACACTATTTTATCTATTTCAGACTCTGCTATTGTCTTTCTTTCAATTTTAGTATCTTCATCTCTAATACTTTTTTGAAGTTTGAAAATGTGTCTCTTTAGTTTAGATATTTCATCTTTTAAAGAATCAAGATTCTCTTTAACAACATCTTCAGATACAACAACAAGTTTTTCATTCACAAGTCTAACTTTTACAGAACACGATGGACATGAATAGCAAGACTGTTGTGCTAAAAGCCTATCATGCAAACTTTGTGTCTTTTCTAATTCTTCTTCTTTTGTTTCAAGTTCTTTTTTGTTTGACTCATGTTTTTCAGAAGATATACAATCAAGATTTTTTATATCATCTTTGAGAGATTGAATTTTTGTTACGTCAATTAGACATTTTTTCAGTTCTTCTAAACTTGAAGAAAGTTCTTCACGATCATATTCCTTCCACTGTAAATTTATACAATCTTCAAGACGTTTATTCATACAAGCAAGTTCATCATTTTGCATTTCCCTAAGTCTTTCGGAATCAATTAAATGCTGTTTCTCAAGAGCTTTGATATCACGTAAAGCAACAACTGAAATTAGAGATTCTTCAAGAGATGAAAGTTCATCATCTCCTTTATACTCCAATTTTGATATCTCATTGTCAAGAGAAGAAAAATTGTTTTCTAGTTCTAAAAGAGCTTCATTTCTCGCTTTTAGAGTAGCTTCTAACACTTTAGTGTCAGACATTTCTTGCGCTATAAGCTTTGCATCTCTAATCGATCTTCCTATGAGAGTTATACAGTTTTTCAACCGAATGTGTTCGTTTTTAATAGATTTATCTCTTTCGTGCTTTTTACATTTTAATGGAAATAGTATCTCGCTTGGTATTTCCATTTCTCCAATAACTTTTTTAGCCATATCTAATTGCGAACCAATACCTACTAATGTATCTGATGTCTGTGTAATATAAGCTTTACATCTCGCCTTAATCTTACCCAAGTCAACATCACGAAATGCAAATTTTTCTAAAAAAGATAATTTGTCTATTGGAGACATAAGAATGAAACTATTTAAATTATTCTGTTGAATATAACCACTTATTTTAAATGTTTCACCAAACATTTTATCAATAAAATTTTGTCCGGATTCATCTTCAAAAACATCGTTAACAACGAGTCTGTTAGGCCTTTTGGTTCTAATTATTTTAACACCATCAAACTCTAGTTCTACACGACACGAAGTTGATCCGCAAGCTTGTAACTTATTACCTTCGCCAAACAGTGCAAAAAATATTCCTCTGAGTATAGAGGTTTTACCTACACCAGAAGGACCAGATAATAATGCAACACCACTTTCTCCAAAATCAAAACTTGAATCTGAATAACATAAAAAGTCTTTTAACCTAATCTTCATATTTGTCTTGTTGTGTTTTGAAACTGTTCACTCTCTATTAAATCAATTGTAAATTTATTTTTTTGTTAAGTTGCGCTAAAATTATTTGTATATCTAGATATACAAATAAAACTACTTAAGGGAAAGAGACTTTTTATATAAAAATGCCTGCTAAACTAACCTTTGAGGTATATAGTAAAACACGCTTAGCCATAAGAGGAGGAGACAGAGCTGTTTATAATGATATTATTAAAAATATTGGAGGTAGGTGGAATTCTCGTATGCATGGTGGAGAAGGTTGGATAATTCCAATAGAACAAAAAGATATAGTTGAAGCTTTAATTAATTCTCTAAATAGAAAAATAGTTGAAGACGTTGACAATGAGCAAGAAACATGTGAAGAAGAACCTGAGCCCCTTTGCGAAAATGAAGAAGATGAAAATGAAGAAGATGAAAACGAAGATGAAGAAGAATGTGAGAGCCAAAAAGAGAAGAATGAATCTCTAGAACGTGAGAGACAAAAAGAGAAGGAGAAGGAAGAGAAAAAAGCTAAAGAAAAGAAGGAAGCTCTAGAACGTGAGCGACAAAAAGAGAAGGAGAAGGAAGAGAAAAAAGCTAAAGAAAAGAAGGAAGCTCTAGAACGTGAGAGGCAAAGAGAGAAGGAGGAAGAACGAGAACGTGAGAGAATTCGATTGAAGGAGGAGAGAAAAGCTAAAGAAAAGGAGGAAGAACGAGAACGTGAGAAAATTCGATTGAAGGAGGAGAGAAAAGCTAAAGAAAAGGAGGAAGAACGAGAACGTGAGAGAATTCGATTGAAGGAAGAGAAAAAAGCTAAAGAAAAGGAGGAAGCGCGAGAACAAGAGAGAATTCGAATGAACGAAGAGAGAAAAGCTCAAGAGAAAGAGGAGAGAAGAATTGCAGAAGAGCTGGAAAAACAAAAAAAAGAGAACAAACGTCTTGAGCGTGAAAAGAATGAACGCAATTCTAAAACAAATAAAGAAACAAAAAAAATAGCTGAATATGCAATTTCGATGGAATCCGAAGATCCACTTGCTTACTTTCGTTCCTTTTCTAAAAAACCTGTTGATTTTCGAAAACTTTATGGTATATCAGACTCCGACAGAAGCTCCTATTCTTCATCAACACCAGGAACTGAAAGTTCTGATGATTTTCCTAGTCCTGCTACTCCTAGGAATAGACAAGATAAAACAAGAGACAATAACCACGGTGAATTATTTGACAAACTAAATGAACTACAGAGAAAGCTCCATGAAATGGAGGTGAAAAATAGAAAATTAAAAGCTGTTAGGGGGAATAAGTCTGGATTTTAACAAAATAATAGAACATTTTAATATCACTGTGATATTAAAATTAAGAATGATATATATTGCTGAATAGTAAAAATGTTGGCAGAAATTCGAAAATATAGATTCTATGGTATATCAATATTTGATTTAGTATCTAGTTTTATAGGAATTATATTGATTTTTTTGCTTGTGTGGAAGTGGAAATTTCAAAATTTGAACCCATTGGTTTTTGTTATAGCAGCTATTTTATTAACTATTCCTATCGGAATCTTTGTTCATGTATTATTTGGTGTTAACACGACACTAAACAGCCGTTTAGGACTTTCTAATTCTCCAAATTAGATCTTCGTCTATAATAAAAAACTCCGATAATAATTACAATACAAAGAAGTAAAAATAAAAACACGTACGCCGTATTTATTATCAAGTTGTTAGAGTCTAGAGACTTTATTCTACCTTTAACAGTAGCATCTCTTCCTGCGATAAATTTACCCCAGTCTGGTAAGTTTTCCCATTCAACTGGCGGCGTATAAATCAACCATGGCATCTCTATCATAACTCGTCTACTGTATCCAGTTTCTGTATCTATTCCACCAGCAGTCATTTTAAGAGAATATACTTTCTGCCTTAATGCTTTCATTTTTTTACTTTCTCCCAAAAGTTCATGATCAGCAACTACATAATTAACAGGATAAAAATAATCAGGTACCATACCAATACAGTTAGCTTCTATTTCACACATATTTACTCCTCTTACGATTCGAAAATATCCACCATCTCCCCAATTAGTACCCCAGCTATTTTTAACTATCCAAAACTTTTTTTCTCCTTCAATTCCCCAACCAACTATTATAACCGCATGACCACCAACCGATTCTCCTTTACCATTCCATTCATATATTTTTTTAGAATCAAAAGTATAAAAATCAGGATAAGTCTTTATACCTGTCGAAACAGGACCCCATTTATAAATATTATCACGAATATTTAGTTCATTACCTCCATCCTTCTCTATACCTGGTATAGAATAATAATGGAATGCCTTATAAAAACGCGCTGGAGTACCTCTCTCTTCTCCTACCTTATTATCAACATAAAAATCAGAACACATATCTCCAAGAAGACCTGATACAGTAGCACACATAGGTAAGTGTTCTATGCTCCTAAAAGATCCAATTTTTGTAGAATATGGTATACATTCTTCTGTCGTAGTTCCAATTTGATATAAATACCTACATGCATCAACTAGACTATTTCCATAACAAGCAGAATTATAATTAGAATTACTATTTATTTCTGATAATTTTACAATATCATCTTCTGGATGTTCAATTTCAAAACCAGCACCTCCAAAGTCACATAGAATTAACTTTGCTGGTGATAAAACAACACGCATCATACCAGATGATTGTATGTTAAACCTATCCGATAACATTCCTGTAGAAGAAAATGCCCAGCAGCTTCCACAATTTCCTTGATTCATTGGAGGTGTAATCAGACCTTTCCATGCCTTTCTACCGTCAAAATTGTTAGGTATATTTATTTTTCTAATATCCGCTTTAAGTATCGAAATATCTGTAAAATCTTTATCTACTTTTTCGTTATGATGTCGTAATAATGTATTAACTGGAAGGCTCTTCATAAGACTAGCACTTTGAGTGTCCATTTTACCACTCTACAAGATTCTTTATCTAATTTTAAAACGAGCTAAAGTCAAAGATAGTGATTAGAAAGATGTCAAATATTAATGATAAAAGGTTGAGTGAATTATTCAGAATAAAAAGTCAAATAAAACAAGAGAGAGCCTATATTCAAAATGATGATTTGGCGATTGAAAGGCTTAGAAAAATTACAGGTGGATGGTCTGCCGAACAGATTGAAAGTAGAAAAGCAAAAAATTCTCTACGAAAAGAAGAAATTTCTTCTCTTGAAAGAAGAGCCGAAGGTGTAAAAAAAGGAGATTTTGATAATGATATTGAGGGTATAGCTATGGAAAAGAAGATAAAAACGGCAGCTATTACTAAAGAAAAAAAGGAACCTAAAGCATTTTCTAATAGAAGATCTGATAATAATATTAATCGAGAGATTGAAAAAAGTTGGCAATATTTTGTGAAAACAAGAGATTCTATTCCTGTGTATATGCTTAAAAAACTTAAAAATATGCCAAATAATAAGGGATATATATGGAAGAATATTTCTTGTTACGGAGAACGTCCTCCTATAGAAGGAGAACCAGTTATATTATTTGAAACGCAAAAGGATGGTTTGCTTATTATACATGAAACAACTGATAAAGAATCAAAAATTTGGTATAAAAAAGGAACTTCCAAAAAAATTCTTCATTCGTGTACACCTCGTCGAAAAATCGGTTCAGCAACCTGTTCTCTTGGAAATTATATTAAGTAAAACAACCTAAAGATTAAATTGTTTTAGATATAAATGGCTCAATACAAGACGTACTCTACAATGAGTTCTGATAAAAATTCAGATCAACAGGATAAATACCCGGAAGTTCAACACATAGAATCTCTAGAAGATCGTCTTGATATTATTAAGAAAAATAATGTGGTGGTGATTTACTATTATGCCGATTGGTGTGGCCCATGCAAACAATTTGCAAATCGCTTTAATACAATTGCACATGAATTATCAAAACCAGGAGTCGTTTTTGTTAAGGAAGATATTGTTCTTGAACTTAGAAACACTCCAAATGATCCAACTGTTGTTCCAACTTTCCATTTTTATAAGAATGGAGTTTTTCAAAACGATAAGGTTCTCACAGGTGTTAACGAAAAAGATATTATAGTCAACGTGATCGAGTTATATTAATTAAACAGTTATTTGTTTAATTAAAATAGTATTAGAAATCAGGTTGTCCTGGTTTGTCTTTAAAAAATTCTATAATAGCTTTCTTAATTTCTCTCTTATTATATTCAGGCTTAATATCAATTATTCCATTTCTTTTGCAATAATCCCGTAGATCTTTCTCATTTTTATACGTATTAAGATAGAAAAAACGGTCATAAAGTACATCATCTTTAAGAATAGTTAGATCAAGGTTAGGGTGTTTTTGAATCTTCTGCGCTGGAGTTTTTACCACTTTCTTTGGCAAAACAACTTCATCTGGTTGTTTCATTATATGCTTTTTATAATATTCAACTATAAACTCTGTTGCATCTATATCTACGCCTCTATCAATAGCTTCTTTGCAAAAAGGATAAATCCAGTCCAAAACCTCTCTACTTATACGAGTAATAGTATGACCATTTTCTTTTAAATTTTTACATAATTGCAATAATAGTTTATAATCTTCAATTGGTCCAGGTCCTAATTGTCCTAGCAGTGGTTTTTTAGGTTGTTGTATTGGTGGCGGTCTTCTATCAGCCCTTGCTTGTTGTGGTGATTGTGGCGGTCTTCTTTCAGCCCTTGCTTGTTGTGGTGTTGGTGGCGGTCTTCTATCAGCCATTGGTTGTTGTGGTGTTGGTTGTTGTGGTGTTGGTGGCGGTCTTCTATCAGCAATTGGTTGCTGTGGTGATGGTGTCGGTCTTCTATCAGCCATTGGTTGTTGTGGTGATGGTGACCTAGATGTGCTAGATTGTTGTGGTGGTGGTAGTCTAG
>Ga0214923_10003072_pt1 | contig 21343 bp, 11 predicted proteins | sample LL1510_MetaG_FD_177993 | JGI IMG/M metagenome (GOLD analysis project Ga0214923, IMG submission 177993) | Freshwater microbial communities from Lake Lanier, Atlanta, Georgia, United States - LL-1510 | ecosystem: Environmental > Aquatic > Freshwater > Lake | place: USA: Georgia | collected...
TTTTACTTTTTTAGGTGATTTTACTTTTTTAGGTGATTTTACTTTTTTAGGTGATTTTACTTTTTTAGGTGATTTTACTTTTTTAGGTGATTTTACTTTTTTAGGTGATTTTACTTTTTTAGGTGATTTTACTTTTTTAGGTGATGCTCTTACTTTTTTAGGCGATGCTCTTACTTTTTTAGGCGATGCTCTTACTTTTTTAGGCGATGCTCTTACTTTTTTAGGCGATGCTCTTACTTTTCTAGGCGATGCTCTTACTTTTCTAGGTGATGCTCTTACTTTTTTAGGTGATACTCTTACTTTTTTAGGTGATGCTCTTACTTTTTTAGGTGATGCTCTTACTTTTTTAGGTGATGATCTTGGTGATTTAGGCGATGATCTTGGTGATTTAGGTGATGATCTTGGTGATTTAGGCGATGATCTTGGTGATTTAGGTGATGATCTTGGTGATTTAGGTGATTTAGGTGATGATCTTGGTGATTTAGGCGATGATCTTGGTGATTTAGGCGATGATCTTGGTGATTTAGGCGATGATCTTGGTGATGATCTTGGAGATGATCTTGGAGATGATTTAAGCGATGATCTTGGAGATGATTTAAGCGATGATCTTGGAGATGATTTAGGCGATGATTTTAAGTTTATTAATTTGTTTGATTTAATAAATAATTTTTGTATTGATTTATTAATTTTTGTTGGAAATGATTTAGGGGATAGCTTTGATAATCTTGGAGACGGTGATGATCTTGGGGATGACTTTGGTGATACTTTTGCAAATATTTTTACAATTTTTGATTTTACTGCCTTAGGTGAAGATTTTGATTTAGATACAACTTTTAATTTAGGTGAAGCTTTTGATTTAGTTGAAGCGGTTGATTTAGGTGAAGTTTTTGATTTAGATGAAGCGGTTGATTTAGGTGAAGCTTTTGATTTTGGTGAAGCGGTTGATTTTGGTGAAGCGGTTGATTTAGGTGAAGCTTTTGATTTAGATACAGCTTTTAATTTAGATACAGCTTTTAATTTAGATAAAGCTTTTAATTTAGATGCAACTTTTGATTTAGGCGATTTTTCAACAATCATTTTTATATTGGATGGTAAATAAGGTACACCTGGAGCATTTATATCTACTGCTGGTCGATTTTTGACATTATCTATATCTGAAGACACTGATTCAGGAACTGATCCAGTAAATTGATTATAATTTTCACTTAATTCAAATTTTTCTTTTTTACGTGGATTAGATTGAACAAATAAGAAATAAACAGTTACTACTAATCCAATTAAAATTAAAATCTGTAAAGAATCTCCACCGACCATATTACTTTTAATTAATTTATATGTCATATTATATTATTTATAAATATAATTATTTTTATCAATAATTATATTAAATTTATATAAAAATTATATTAATTTTTTCTTTCAATTGATTTTAGTTCTATAATCAATTTATTTATTATATAATTCCCATTTGAATCTTTTATTCTAGCTATATATTCAATATATATTTGATCATCTAAATATTTTTTTAATAAATTATTAAATTGATTAATAAATTTTTTATCATTAATTACTTCATCATAAAATTTATTATTATTTTCAAAATTCTTTCCATATTTTTCGATTGCATTATTTTGTATCTCAAAAGAACCATTAACTAAATTTTTATAAGAAAATTTTTCATCTTTTATTTCAATTTTATTCTCTCCAGTTTTTGAATGAATTATATAAAATCCTTCTGGTGCAATAATTAAAGAAGCTTGTGTTTCTCCAATATTATAGTGTTCAATAAAATGAAAAATATCACTTATTGATGGGAATTCATATAAGACGCCAACTTTTGCTCTAGCACCCGGATAAGGTGTAGGTGGATGAGTATGAAACATAAATTCATAGTCTAATGCTTCTTTCATATTTTGTGGTAATAATATTTCTGGATCATCCCTATCTTGTCTATTAGTTTTACCACTTATAAGAATTTTTTCTAATTCAGTATGATCAAAATCTAATAAACCAGCATGTTCTGAATATCTAAAATTTTTAGATTTATCAATATACACTTTTTCTTTACCAATATTCATTAAACTATCTAAAATAAATATTTGATTTCTATCCAATATAAATTTATGAAATTGTTTTTCTTTTGTAAATGTTGCATTAATTTTTATTTTATGAGTTTTTTTTATTCGATTTAATATTATTTTATCTGGTTTATAATTATGTTCTATTACATGATGCAACATTGAATTATCAAAAAGAATATTTTTATTTTTATATAAAGTTAAATTTGATTTAAATGAACAAGATGGACAATTATAAATTCCAACATCTTTTGATTTTGATTTAAAAAATAAATTAACAATACCTTTAATACGATCTTTTGATAAATTTGAACTATTATATATTAAAGGGGGATCAATATATTTATTCATATAATATAATATATAAAATAATTAATAATAAAAAATTGAATTTTTATTATTATAACATAACTTGAAAAGTAAGATATATAGCAATTTAAATGCAATCAAATAATTTAATTAAAGAATCTGAAGATGAATTTACGACGGTTCAATCAAAGAAGCCTCGTCGTAATTTGGAGGAAATGCTTACTCCTCAAAAAACAAAGGTAGAAACTATACCAGGTGCACCAAAGAAGTCTCGTCGTAATTTTGATGAAATGGTAACTCCTCAAAAACCAAAGGTTGAAACTATACCGGATGCTCCGAAGAAGCCTCGTCGTAATTTTGATGAATTAGCAACTCCTCAAAAACCAAAGGTTGAAACTATACCGGATGCTCCGAAGAAGCCTCGTCGTAATTTTGACGATATGATATTTGATGAAAAACCAAATATTCGAGATGACAAAGAACATTCTGATAATCCATTTCAAAAAGTAGAAAGAAAAAATAAGAAAGATTCAAATGTTTTAGAAATAATCAAAATAATTCCTCAGAAGAAAAATGTAAATATTAACGATAAGGAATTATTTCCCGAATTAAATACTAATTCTACAATTGTACCAGAAATAAAAAAATCTGCATGGAATGTATTTAATCCTTCACTACTCGAAGGTAGTAATATTCCTAAAAATAGTACTACTTTTAAAAATCCATTAAAAGTAATTGTTACAGTTTCTGAAAATATTACAAAACCAACTGAAAAGATTGATTCTGATGAAGAATATTCTGAAGAAAATTCAAGTGAATCAGATGAATTTTATATTGAACCTCCACCAGAAGATTCTGATATTGAATTTATGAGAGAATTATATTTCAGATACAATGAGGTAGCTAAAGAAATTGATTTTATTAAGAAAACAATGAATTATAGTGATATTAAGCATTGTAGATTCTTAAGACAAAAACAAATTGAATTAATTAATCTTGAAGAAGAAATTTCTTATAATGAATCAATTGATGATGAAATTAATGATCAATATATTTTACCATATTATAATATTTATTAATTATTAAGGACTTTCTCTATATGTTTTATCAATATTATTAATTGATGTAATATTTTTAATTGTAATATTATAATTACTTAATATTTTATTCAATTTATCAGTTTTTTTATTTTTTAATTGATATTTATAAATTTTATGTAAATATAATATATCATTATTATTGAAATTTGGTAAATGATTTTTTATATTTATAAAATTCTTTTTATTTATATTTTTAATTGATACACTATTTAAATCATAACTAAAATTTAAATTATAAAATTTATTATTATTAGATGATATCATATTATATGATGGTTTTACACAAGAAAAAAATCCATGAGTATCTTGTAAATACCAATTTTGATCTGAATAAATATTAGTTTCAATTACATCACCAATTGACAAAGAATTTATAACCTCTGAAATCATATTAATTTTTTCTTTTGAATTTAATATTTTATTCTCGATTGATAATGGATAATTTTCATATAACATTAAAGGTAGTAATACTTTTTCCTTATCATACATTTTTAAACTGTTTTGAATAGTTTTATAATTATCCATTAAATTTTTATTTGATATTAATAATCCACAATCAATATCTTTTCTTTGAGTATATAATCTATATTGCTTAAATTTAGTTTCATCAATGTTATTTTTAAAAGTTAAATATAAATCTTCTAAAATTAATATACATTTTCGAATATCTTTTTGTGAGTATTCTATTATTTTATTTATAACTTCTGGAGATATATTTAAATTTTCATTTTTACAAATATTATTTATAATAATTTTTAATGAAGTTTCACCAGGTAAATCAAATTTAATTTCAGGGCAATGTTTCTTCTGAATTAATTTATTTATAAATTTTGAATGAGTCAAATTTGATATTAATATAATTGGAAATTTTTTCTTTATTTCGTTTAATAAAAATAAATTAATAACATTTTTTTTTTCATTTGTTAAATTTATTCTATTTGTATCATCTATAATTACACCAATCTTTTTATTTGGATTATTAATAATTGTTTCAAAAATGTCATCTTTTTTTTCATCACTGCTAGAATAATATATATAATCGTAACCAGTTTCTTTTAATAAAATTTTTGATAATATTGTTTTACCAACACCAATACTTCCAATAATAATAAAAGATGCAGATCCATTTGGAAATTCTTGCAACCATTTTCTCATTTTATTCACAACAATTGTATTACCTATAAAATCTTTACTTGATTTTGGTTCATATTTTTTTATCCAATTCAATGACATAATATTTGTATCTGTTATTATTTAAATTAAAAATTGATTTTATAATTATTTATATTCAATTTTAATTTAAACAAAAAAGAAATGATAAATATCTATTTAAATGATAATACATATTTAAAATTAGATTTAACTAAAGTAAATAATTACGATGATATTAAGAAATTTATTCTTGAAAATAAATATAACAAGAAATTTTATATATCATTAAATGATGTTATATTAATAAGTTTTGGAAAAATAATAACAAATGATTCTGAATTTAATATACAAGAAAAACAAATCTTATTAGCTTACATAAAAATTAATAAAGAATTACATAAAATTATAAACGATGATCGATTTATTAATTTAATAAATGATGAAAACATGAAAAATATATTATATGAAATATTAGATGATCCAACAAAATTAGAAAAAATAAAAACATACAAATATCAGCATGCCTTAAATGATATTCAAAAGATGGGATTTGAAATACCTGAAAATAAATTAAAATTACTATTAGATAAAAATTATGGAAATATTGAAAATACTATATCACAAATCTTAAGTTAAAATATATATAATACATTTAGTTTATTGATAAAATGATATATAGTTTTATAATATTTTTTAAGATTAAAAAAATATTATAAAGACGATATTAAAAATATAGTTTCTTTTAAGAACTTTAATATAGTTTTCAAATATTATTAAAAAATATTTAGTTAAGAATTAATTATTCGAAAAAATTTTATTTTAATATAATATATTATATAATGGATAAAACAACTAGAAACTATGATAGTTCAATCTCTGGTAATGTTCAAAAAGAAGTTGAACGCCTTTTAAGTGAAGGAAAGACTTCACTCACATTACAAGATTATGAACGTTTAAGACGTAAATACCCAGATGACAACACTCTCTATGAAAAAGTAATGGAAGCTTTTACAGAACGTGCCCATGAAGTAAAAAGAACAGCCCGTAAATTCTATAATTTAATAATGAAAAATGTATTAGAAGGTAATACTAATGGTCATACATTATTTTCTATTTTAAATTTATCTAAAAAATATGCCAAAGAAAATGGATTATCTGATGCTGAAATTGAAGAATTCAGAAGATTAGTTGAAACAAAACTTGAATCAGGTGTAGATGAACAATCAAAATCTGAAAAAGGGTTATTTCCTTCAACAAATGTAACATCATTTTCAAAATTATTAGGTACTGTTGCAGTTGAATCTAATAGTGGATTACAATTAAAAGAAGCTGAATATGCAATTGTACAAGAAATTGTAATGATATATGCAAGAAGTAGAACTCTTCATGCATCAGTAATCATTCAATCAATGTTACACACTGATTGTTCTACTGTTGCATTAAGTGGTAGATATGATAGTTCAAAACATGATCCTTCTGTCTATGTTAATCCATTACTTTTTGCTTTATTCGTGCCTAAATTCAATTCAGTTGATGAACGTATGTTATTATCAAATGTTGCAAATGTCGTTAAAGCCAAATACCAAAAAGAATCTATTGCAACATTACCCGATTATAGATTATTTTATGCATTAGTTACTGATAAAAATGATGTAGTATGTGATTCTGAAAGCCCAATTAAAGATTTAAGAAATAGAGCTGTTTTACAACACCATTTATGGGAATCAGTAATTGCAATCCGTGCTGGTAAATATTTTGATGTAACTGCTGCTCAATTTGTAACTTCAATTGATAATTGTAAATTTTCAATCTATTCACCTGAAGTTGTCAATATGGGTGATGAAACAGTTATTCTCAAAAGATTATTTGCTGCATTTTCTTTTAATCCAATCACAGTTGTATCAGCACCATTATATGGCTCAATGAATTACAATCAATTCACATCTGTTGGATACACACAAGATGTTTACAATGTACCCTATTTACAATTTAATGTACCACCCGCTCAAGCATTAACAACACCATTAAATGTAAGCGATGCTCTTAACCAAAACATTTATGAATTTGTAAATAATACATTTGTCCAAAGACAACGCAGAGTTCACAGTGCAGATGAAATAATTGCTGTTTCTTTATCAAGAAAATTCAATGCACCACAAGTTAAATCAGCCAATTCACCATTCTTTGTATCATTACCTTTAACAATCAATGGTTACGAAACAATTAACCAAGCTGTAGTAAATTGCCCTGATACATTAAGTGTCGGTGATAATAATGATACTTATGTACTTAGATCAGCTGTATTTGCTGAATTAATGGTACCAGTTGTTAATACATCATCTCAACAATTTGTTTCAAATAATGAAATAGTTGTTGGTACATCTGCAATGGTAAGATGCTCTGGTGGCTTTTACGCATACAGACCAGTATTAATTCACACACCATTAATCTCTGGAAACCCATCCGGTAAAGATGGTAATAGATCATCACCAATTGTTAAATTAGTACCTGGTGCATTAGATGCAAATGGACAACCTGATATTGATTCTGATCCTAATGAAATAATTAATAAACGCGGATTAGTTGTTTTCTACCAAAAACAATAAACAATAAATAATAATAAATAAAATTTAATTTTTAATTATTTAATAAATAATTAAAAACTTTAACGTGGTAAGACTGAAGGTAAAGATTCTTTGCGTATTTTAGCAACTGCAATTGGTAATTCAGGTGGTCTCAATGGTGTATTACAATCAATCAAATAATTTTTATATGATTCTATTTCTGTAATTAAATAAGGAGTTACAAAATTAACTGTTCGATCATTTAATTCTTGAAGTTGTTCTTTTAAATTATAAGGTAAATTTCTACCATAATCATTAAATACTCCAAACATTAATATAAGTAAATCTTCTTCTTTTTGTCTTGATATAATACAATTTGTTTTTTTAGCTATATTTCGAATTATAGCATTTTGAATAATTTCAATATTTTCTCTTAAAAAATATGCTTCTCTTACTAAATCGGCATTATCAGCATCTTCACATTTAGCATCTTCACATTGTTTAATATTATTATATCTTTGATAATATTTTTGTGGATGTTCATTTAAAAATGTAAATGGTGCTTTTTCTAATTTTTTTATTATATCATCTTTACTTTTTGTTTCATCAAAATCTTTATATAAATTATAATAATTATTATTTTTTGGTTTGGTTATTTGTTTTTGTAATTGAACATTTACTTTTTCAAAATTTGGTAATTCATCAACTTCTAATGGTTTTTTTAATTTTTTCTTATAAAATTTTTGATTTGAATCATAGTTAAAATTAAAATAATCTTTGTTACTCATATAATATATATTAATATATTTTTTTAATATATTAATTATAAATTAAAAATTTATTTCATAAGTTTCAATTAAATCTTCTTCTGCTAATCTCATATTTGTTTTATATGTTTGTTTTATTTTATCATTCACAAAATTTATCATTCCTGCATCTACTTCTAAAATTTCAGTTCGATTATATTTATTATTTGTATCTCTATATATTTTTATTATTTTATGTTTATTTTCAGTTGGAGTTGAAGTTGAAATTAATTTATCATAATATATACCAAAATAATAATTTGAACCATCTTCAGTAAATGCAATTAAATCTCCTTTATTATAATTTGGATTTGTTAATACTATTTTCTTTTTTTCTTCTTCTGTTAATAATGTACCAACTCGATTATGTAAGAAATAACCATGATTTAATATAATATTTTCATAATTATTTGGTAATGATCCAATATTTTTAATTATATCAATAATTTCTTGTGGTGGTGGTATTCCACCATATATATCATCAGTTTTAGATTTAAATTCATTTTCAGAAAATATTTTATTTTTAAATACATCTTTATTTTGTTCTTCTATTGTTGTTTTTAATTCTTCATCAAAAAATTCTTGCATCATTATTTTATGTCTAAAAACTTTTTCTTCTAATCTACCATCATTTTTACATGCAACAACATTATTTATAACTGTACCTCCAACATCTAAGTCTTTAAAGTTAGTATCTATTAATAATATTGAACCGTAATTTGGTACAAAAAATTCAATACCATTTATTTTATATTTCCAATATCCAATATTATTGTTATCATAATTTGTATCTTTAATATAGACATTATTTTCTAAATTAAAATTCCATATACATATATTTTTTTTATGTAAAATATACACTGCTTGATGTAATTGAAATATTATTGATTTCCAAACTTCTGGATCGTGATATCCAGTAGAAATCATTTTTAATATTGATACATTTATTCCATTTTGTTCATATTTTCTTGCAGACCATGATTTAATATTTTGTGTAGGTGCTTCTGTTAATGCAATTAAACAATGTTCTGAATAATTCATATAATGAGTTTCTTCTTTCATTTTTTGATTGATAAAATCATCATACGTAGTTAATTTTGCAGATATCTTATTTGGTATTGCAACAACTGATCTATTTAATGATAAACTTGCTACAACTGGATTAGTTATCATTGGAAAAATATATTTATTTTTTTCTGCAATATATTTTTTTTCTAATGCTGCTTTTAATTGCTCTTTAAATCCTGGTACATCTAATATTTTATTATTCACAAATTCATTATATATTTTATAATATTTATCCATTTGAGAATCTGATTTTGAATCTTTGGAATTTCTATATTTAACAAAATCTAATAATGTTCTTGGATGAGTAAAATATGATATTAAAGTTACAAAATTTGGAGATATATTCTTTTTAATTATTTCTTCTCTTATATATTCATAATATGTAATTTCTCGCCAAACTTCAAAATATTTTCTAAATTTTTCACCAACTGTATTTAATACAGCTTCTCCTTCTAATAATTGATATATTCTTACATTTATTCCAAGATTATCTGATGCACATTTTATTTGTGATCTATCATCTACTTTAATTGGATAACATGATTTATAAATTAATAATCTGTCTGGCAAACCAGTATATGGATTATTTGTCATTTTATTATAATTATATGGATTAACTCCAATTATTTTTAAATGGCTCAATAATGCATTGATTTCTGGTTTTTTACGAGAATCAAAACCAATTTCTTCACCATCTCCTTGTTTTATTAATACTGTTCTTAAATAATTTAATACTAATAAACGTTCAGATAAACTATTAAATGTATTTTTTGCAATAGCTATTTTAGTAGGTAAAATATCTTCATATATTTCTCCTAATCTTGTAACATCTGCTCCTCCAAACGAAATATTATATTTTTGTACTATTGGTGGTACTGCTGGATGCCATAAGTATGGATTTCCACTAGTATTTGGTGCATATGGATTCATCATTGGTACATAATAAGTTGGATTAAATGTTTGTTGTACTTTACCTGGAACTGGATTTGGTTGAGGAATATTTAATTGTAATGATGTACCTTGAAAGTTTGATGGCGGGATATATGCTTGGGTTGTTCCATTTAATGGATTATTTCTTTGTAAGTCTGGATTTATATTTGATTCTTTTTTATCATCAAAATATTGTTTTTGTTTTATTTTAGCTTCATCAATCGGTTGATAAGGATTTGAAAATGGTTCGATAAATTTAGGAATAACTCTGAGTCCTCCTTTTTGGTTTGCTTTTTTCTCATATTTTAATGACGCCATTTTTTGGTCATTTAATTTTTTTGAGCGTTTCGATGATTCAAAAAAAAAATCTTGTTGTTTTCTTTCACCACCAATCATCATTGGATTTCCAGATTGCATCATATTTGGTTGCATCATTCCTGGTTGCATCATTCCTGGTTGCATCATTCCTGATTGCATCATTCCTGGTTGCATCATATTTGGTTGCATCATTCCTGGTTGCATCATTCCTGGTTGCATCATTCCTGGTTGCATCATTCCTGGTTGCATCATTTGTTGTTGCATCATAGGATCCATTAATTGACCATTTGGTGGCATCATTTGTGATTGCATTAAAGGATCCATTAATTGACCATTTGGTGGCATCATTTGTCCATTTGGTGGCATCATTGGTCCATTTGGTGGCATCATTGGTCCATTTGGTGGCATCATTGGTCCGTTTTCATTTCTACTTAATCCACCTGGTTTACCAATACCTGGGGGTACTAATGGTAAATTAGGTTGTTGTACTAATTCTTTTTCAGATGCATTTAATAAATCAAAAAATTTATTTTTATTATAATTTGTTTCCATATTTGAATTATTTTGTTCACTTCCTAAAAATTGAGATAATTTTGCTCTTGACATTTCTTTACTTTTATGAGACATTCTATTATTTTTTGGTTCATCATCAATTGATATTTCAGATGACATGTCATCGATTGCTAAATTTTTTTTAATTTCTTTTTTTGGTTTTACTTCGGTTGATTCATCAACTTCATCATCAGTTGTATCATCGTCACTATCATCATCAATATCTGGCGATTCTCTTTTCATTTTCTTTTTATTTATTTTTTTAGATGATTTTTTAGCAACTTTTTTATTTTTACCACCTTCAATTGATTTTTTAGAAGTTTTTTTTGATGTTTTCTTTGATGTTTTCTTATGTACTTTTTTTGATGATTTTTTAGGTTTAGTTCTTTCAATAGATACCTCACTATCCATATTATTTAATGAAATTCTTTCGACTTTATTGTTTGATTTCATATTATCAACTGATACTTCACTTTCCATATCATCTAATTGTGTAATTCTTGAATTTTTTTTAGATGATACAGAATCTTCATAAGAAACTTCACTAAGATTTGATTTTGATTTTAAATTATTAAATCTTGAGTTTCCAAAAATTAATTTTTTGGGATCATTCAAATTATTCATTATATCTTTAATAAATATTTTTATTTCATTTGATAATTTATTTATTTTTAATAATGATTCAAAAAATATTTTACAATCATAAGTTTTATCAACTGTTTTTAATGAATCTATAATACTTTCATTATCTAATTCTCCAACAATAACTGAATCATCAAAATTTGTAATTTTTATTTCAATTCCAATATTAGGAATATTAAATTTAATATTATCTATTTCATATTCATATAAATTAGTATTTCTTTCTTTCAAATAACAATATATATTTTTTAAATCTAAATTATTATGTCTGAATTTTGGATATTTTTCTTGTATTATAGCAAGAGTATGTAATACTTGAAAAATTATTATTTTAATATCATTATCTAATATATCAATCGAATTATCATTTAATAAATTAAATAAATTATCCATTTTAAAAAAATGTTCTCTTATTTCAACACTAATAATATTATCTTTTTTAGTTAAATTATTTATTATATTATCATCGGTTGTAATTTTTTCAATATATCTAGAAAGATTGTCTGTTTTAGCATCAAAATTAAATAAATTCATTAATATATGTTTTGTCTTCTTATTTATTACAAAACCACTTAATAAATATGTCATTACTTTGTTCATATTATCATTATTAAGTAAATTAGATGTATCGTCTATAACTTTTAATAATAAATCAACACGATGATCAATATCATTTATTTTATAAAAATATTTTTTAATATTTTGACTTTCAAATGTTATATCTCTATTAAAAATATTATTAATTAATTTTCTTAATCGTTCATCTTTATAATTTTTTTTTATATTATTTAATTTTATATCAGATATATTTACATCTTCTATTACTACTTTACGATTATTTTTTTTATTATAAAGTACATCAAATAATAAAGTACTTAAATAATTAATATCATCATATTTATCAAAATCAATATGATTCATTTATAATATAATAATTTATATTATAAATTTAAAAAAATTGATTATAATTATATTTAAGAATTAGATATTAAGTAATAATATTACAAAAATGTGTGGAATATGGACTTATTTATTAAAATTTGGAAAATTAGAAAAGGATGTATTATATAAATCTTTTGAAATGTTACAATCCAGAGGTCCAGATAGATCCAGATTAATAACCTTATCAGATAAAAATATCATGTTGGGATTTCATAGACTATCAATTATGGATACTTCAACTAATGGCGATCAACCATTTATTTTTGAAAATAAAGATAGAATTATATATTCATTATGTAATGGTGAAATTTATAATTTTGAAGAATTAACTTCTAAATATAATTTAAATACTTTTTCTGATAGTGATTGTGAAGTAATTCCATTAATATATGAAAAATTTGGAATAGAACAACTTTTAAAAGATATTAGAGGTGAATTTGCTATTATCATTTTAGATATTAATAAAAAAAATGGTGAAATGAAATGTTATGTTACCAGAGATCCATTTGGTGTTCGTCCATTATTTATTGGTATTGATGATACTGGAATATGTATTAGTTCTGAATTAAAAGGACAACCTGGAATTTATAAAGAATTTAATAATTATAAGGTAGATCAATTCAAAGGAGGAAATTATGGTTTATTTGAATATAAAAATGAAATTTGGTCAGATATAAAATTAACCCAATATTATTTTTTTCCAAATGAAATCAAATATTTTGATCAAAATCTATCAATAAAATTAATTAGAAAAACTTTTATTAAATCAGTAGAATGTCGATTAATGGCGGATAGACCAATTGGATTTTTATTATCTGGTGGCGTAGATAGTTCTTCAGTAGTTGGTGTAGCTTATGATATAACTCAAGGTAGAATGCCATTATATACATTTTCAATTGGTTTTGAAAATGGTACAGATGAACCAAATGCAAAATTAGTGGCTCAATATATTCATTCTGATATTATAACAGTTCCGTATGATATTTCAAAAGAAGATTATCAAGATCTTATTAAAAAATTTAAGAAAGGTTTACATACACATGTAATGATTACCCAAGAAGATGCAATTAATATGATTGAAGAAACAGTTCGAGTAATTGAATCTTTTGATTTAACATCAAATAGAGCATCAGTAATGCAATTAATGATATCAAAATTTATATCAAATAATACTGATATAAAAGTTTTATTATGTGGCGATGCATCTGATGAACAATATGGTTCTTATTTATATTTTTCTAAATGTTTTGATTCAAAAGAATTTAATGATGAATGTATTAGATTAATGGACGAAATTTATAAGTATGATGGATTAAGATGTGATCGAGCTGTTTCCAATTCAAAAATAGAAATTAGATTACCATTTTCAGATCAATCATTAGTTGATTTAACATTTAGTATTGATCCAAAATTAAGAATGACAACAACCCATGGAATTGAAAAATTTTTATTTAGAGAAGCCATGAAAGAATTCATACCAGAACAAGTAAGATTAAGAACCAAGGTTGCACTTTCAGATGGTTGTAGTTCTAAAGAAAATTCATGGTATCAAATTATACAAAACAGAGTAGAAACTAAATATTCAAATAAAGATTTAGAAAATGCTGAAATAATATATAGGCATTTAACACCATATACAAAAGAAGGATTATACTACAGAGAATTATTTTGTAAATATTATAGTAATAATTATGAAGTATCAAAAGTCATTCCATATTATTGGTTACCTAAATGGACAAATATTGATCCTAAAAAATTAGATCCAAGTGCAAGAACTTTAGAAGGAATAAATAAAGGGGAATAAACTTATATAATTTCTTTTATTAAATTAAAAATTAATGCTTCTAATTGAATCATTAATCGTTTACCAATTATATTTCTATAATCATATTTTCTAAAAAATTTACTAATTAATATTTGATGATCTTTTAATTCTTTATTTAATTCAAAAAATAATTCATTTATTATTTGATTTTCATCTATATTTGTAATATATACTTCGTAAATTAAATTTCGAATTGTCATTATATCTGATAATTCAACATTTTTACTATTAATAATTTTCATTATAATAGTTATAACTTGTTTTATATTATTTTGCCAAAATATTAAATCAAAATTTAATCCTAAATTTTTTGTTTCTAACATCCAAATAGCTAACTTTGGATCTCTATTAGATTTTTTAATTATTTCATTATAATCATTATTATTTAAAATTTTATTTTCTCTAGCAGATATATTAAATAATAATTTATATATATCTGAATCGGTTGGTTTTGGTAATCGTATTACTAAACATCTACCTTTTAATGGATCAATTATTTTTGACATGTTATATCCACACAATATAAATTTACAATTATGAATATAACGTTCCATGGAACATCTTAAAGAAGTTTGAGCATAATATGATAATTTATCAATATTATTAATTATAACTACTTTAAATTTATTTTTATTTTTAATCATATCTAATGTAAATTGAGAACAATATGTTTTAACAATATCTTTTATTAAATATCTGTCAAAAGCTGAATTTGTTGGATTAATAATCATATGATATTTAGATTGATCTAAATGTATTGTTTCTTTTTTATTTCCAAATAACATTATTGAATATTCTACTTTTTCTAAATTATATATTTCATCACCAAACATATCTTTTAGTATTAAATTTATTAATGTCTTTTTTCCTGATCCAGATGGTCCATGAATAAAAATATTTGGAAAATTATTATAATCTCCATATAAAATATCTGATAATTTTGGTTTTAATAATAATTGATTATAATCTTTTTTATCAAATAATTTATCATATATTTCTTTATGATATATAGTATTATTAATATCTTTAATTTGGTATTTATCTATTAAAAACATATTTAATAATTTATTATTAAATTATAACTTGTTTATTAATCAATTTTTATATTAAAAATATATAAAAAACATTAAGACGTTGTATAAAGATTGATACACCGTTTTAATGGTAGATAAAAGAATTTGTTGCGATTGGTTTCACTATATGTTGCTTTAATAAGCAACTGTAAAGTTACTTATCTAGATTGCCACGTAAAGGCTGCAACAGGATTTTAATCCCCTCTCTAGTGACTGATCAAACTCAAGGAGTCCAACCAATCCACCCCACTGCTTGCGCAGTGAAGTTACCCCACTGCGTGCGCAGTGAAGTTCCCTCATCCTTCACAGGATGAAAGAGAACGCACCCCCCCACTGTTGAGGGGGTGCTAGCTATCCAATTTGTTTTTAGGCAAATTGGTTTTTTTTTGACCAACTTCGAGGTGCTTTTAAGGGCACCTCTAGGCATAATCTTTTCTAATAGACCTCATTATAAAAATATTTTTCAATTTTTTTATAATGTAAAAATATGACTTTATTTGATTTTTGCCTTCAGTTCTAAATATTTTTGTTTATATTTTAAGTATTTTAATTCAAAAGGAGTATAAGTTGATGGAAGCTTTAAATCAATATTTAAATTTTTAGCTAATATCCATAATTGAGGATTAATTTTTTCCTCTGGAATTGTAACTATATTTAATTTTTTTGAAATTAATAATTTTTTAAATAAGTTTTGTAAATTAATAAAATTAAATTTATAATGATCATTAATGTTACATCTTTGTTTTTTTTCCATATCTAAGTCAATACCTAAAATTTTAATATTTTCATTATTTTTTTCGATTATTCCATTTATTAATTTAAATGTTTTTTCATATTTTGCTATTTTATCATAATTTTGTTTTAATAATACATCTATAATTTCATCTAACTCTTTATCTAACCCTATATCTAAAACTATATTTCTTTGATATGCAAATGTTTGTTTTAGTAAAAACATAAACATAACATAAGCATTATCTGGTAATTCTTGAATAATGATTGATTCATATAAATACATTTTATAAAATGAAAAAAATACATTATTTTTATTTAATTTTTTATCTGTTTTAACAACTATATTATGTTCAATTAAATATTTAAAATTTTCTCTAATTCTAAAAAATTCTTTTAATTTATCAAAAAATTCCTTATTGTCTTTATCTAATAAATATGAAAAAGAATAAGAATTTTCTAAAAGTAAACTTTGTACACTAATTTGATTCTTTTTTATACAATCTAATATTGTATCATATATTTTAAAATATAATAATCCACGAATATATTTTCGAAATATTATATCGTTAGAATTTAATGTATCTAGTAATTCAATGTATTTTAGTTCTTCGATTAAACAAAGAAAAAATTCTTTATCTTGAATTTGATCTATATTAATATTTTTTAAATCTGATGTATTTATATCATTTTTAAATGTTAAAAATAATTCTTTATTAAGATTATTAATAATTCTATTAATTTCTATTTTCTTTTTATAAATAAAATTATATCTATCAAAAAATTTTTTTAAATTTGCATCTTTTGTTTGAATTAAATAGTTTATAAATATTTCCCATTTTCGCTTATTAAAAATAGTAAAATTATTAAATATATATAATAATATATTAGTTTTATTATTATCAATTAATGATTCTATTAAATTATAAGGTATATTAAAATTTTCAATATCTTTTAATATATCAAACATTTTTATTGAATCTTCATCTTTTATTTTATCAAATCTTATTTCAGAATATATTTCATTACCTTTTACCTTAGCAACATAAACAGCTTGAAGAATGTCATAAATATATAAATCATCATTATAACGATGATTGTAAAATGTACCAGGATATGTTTTTTTAATAAATTCTTTAATATCTTGAACATTAGCAATTTCATTCATTTCAGTATGAAAACCAAGTCGAGTCTTAGTGCTTAATAATGTAATTTTTTTTTCTTCTAAATTAAATAAATCACTATCTATTTCAGTTTCAAACTTATAACTTTGTATTATTTTTTCAATATTTGGATTTTTAAATTTACTTATTAAATTTTTCAAAGTATTTTTACTTAAAGTATTTTGAATAAAATCTAACTTTAATTCAGGCTCATCTAAATTTAATAAATAAGATAGAACTCTACATAAATTATAATAAGATAATCTTAATTCAATTCCTTTTTCTATACATAATGGATCAATATCACTTTTTTTAAAATATCTATATATAGATTTAGTGTAAGTATCGCCATAATCATTATCTCTGCCATTTGGATATGCTTCTAATTCCCATTCTTTTAATTTAAATGGAATATTTTCTAATAATTCATAAAATTCTAAATAAACTACTGGTTTATCAAAATTATTTATATTTGTATTTTTAAAAAAAAAATCTTTTAATGGTTTATTTACAGTATCTGGAAAATAAGACGGTTCTATTTTTTTAGTTATTGAATTCCATAAAAGTAAATTTATTATATTTAATAATGCAATTTCACCACAAAATGGTCTACCAGCAGTTGTATATATATCAGCAGTTTCATCTCCTCTTGGATCATTAAATATTCTATTTTTTCCTCTATAATTAAATGTTTTATATCCATCCATAAGTTCATCTGAAAAAAGTAAGTTATTAAAAAATTTAGCAGTTTTAGAATCATGCTCTACACTTCTAAGATCCCTATATCTAGTTTCAGTATTGAGAAGTTTAATTCGATCTATACTTAAAGATATATATTGATCGTTTGATAAAAATGGTTGTAAGTCATTATTATAAAATAATTTTCTAAATTGTATTTCAATATTAATTAAATTTTTTATTATATTATTTTTAGATAGATTTTCTAAATAAATATGATAAATAAATATTTTTATAAAATTATTTTTTGGAATATTTAATAAATAATAATTTAATAATTCTTGAGTTAATTCTATTACAAAAATTTTTTTTACTTTAGCTATATCATATTTAATATATTTATTTAATTCTGATATATTATTTTCAAATTGTTTTTCATCTGCTATTTTAGATTGTACTAATGAATATAAATTATTAATTTTTAAAAAGTTATAATTATATATAATATCATCATTTATTAATTGAATTATATTTTCATAAATACATATTATAACATTCATAATTTCAGAACTTATTTTAAGTTTTTCCATGGTACTTAATAAGATTTCATAATATTCACTATCAGTTACTTCATTCATTTTAATAAAAGTTTTTATTACTTCAAAAAATATTTTGACAGGAGTGTTAAATAATTTTATTTTTTCTTTTTCTTTAATTATTTTATTTATTTTTTCATCTGTTTCTAATATTTTAGATGTAAATATTTTAGTATCTATTATATTATTTTTTGATATAATATTATATAATTTCATATAAATATTAAATTCATTACTTAAAATAAAAGAATTTAAAATATCTATTTTGTCAAAAAAAATAATTGTATTATCTATTGTAAAATCACCAAAAGACTTAAACCAATCTTTAAAAGGTTCCCCTAAAAACTTATTATAAAAAGTAAGTATATCAATTAAAATTGATTTTTTTGAACTTAATAAATAACTTTCTATTATGTCTTTACTAATACTTTTTTCTGGATTTATTATTGGATAAATATTTTTTTTTTCTTTTTTTATAAATGAATAACGTGCTATAAATATATTTATTTTTTCAAAAGTAAAATTTTTTTTTAAAAGAAATATATTAATAACTGGATCACCAGATCTATAAATCTCATAATAGTAACTATTATTATCATTTTGTTTACAAACTATAAACTGCTCATTGTTTCTTCCTTTTAAAAAATCAAAAAATGTTCCTGGTGTTTCTATATCATTTTGATAAAAATATATTGGTACAATATTATTAAAAACTGTATTATAAAAAGATAAAGTATTTTTATTATAATCTGGTATCATTTTTTTTCTTTCTTTTGAAATCTCATTATATTCTTGTCTATAATCAGTATTTATATTTTCTTTACTAAATTCTCGATCTTTAGATTCTTTAATAGTAGTAATATTTTGTTGTAATTTAGCAATTTTTGTATTTATTAATTTAATTTTTGTTTCTTTTTTTTCCTTTTCTCTTTCACATTCTTGAATATTTAGATCATTATATTCTTTGGGTATTGAATCAAATGTTCGTTGAATCGCTTCATCGTTATTTTCTTCTCCATTTATACTATTTAATTCTTGTACTAATTTTATTTTTTTTTTATCTAAAATTTCAATTGCTTTTTCTTTTTTTGGTACTTTTTTTAATTCATTTATCTGTTTATTTAAAGAATTTATCTCTTTAACTTTTTCAAATAAGGGATTTATAATAGATGCTATATATTCTTCATCTAATTCGCATGCTTTATCTAATTCTTTTTTTTCTAATTCCATATTATGTTTTATTATATCTAAAATACATAATATTTCTACTTTATCAATCAAAGGTACTGAATAAAATGAAGAATCATCATCATTATAAATATCATCATTTATATTTTTAATACTTTTTATATAATCTTCTAGTTTATCATAATTAGTTTGACATTTATTTATATATCCTCCTAAATAATTTTTAATACTCATATATATATATATTTATAAAGAATTTTTTTTATTGTATATTTTAAATATTTTTATATATTTTAAAATATGATTGGTTGTCATATTAATGGAAATTTATTTGATGAAATAAAAAATATAAAAAATCAAGGAGGTAATTTAATTCAATGTTTTATAACTGATCCAATTGGAAAAAAAACATTAAAATTATCTGAATCTGAAATTTTAAAAATTAAAAATTATCTTCAAAAATATAATATGGGATTAATAATACATGCTCCGTATGTATTAAATTTTGCAAGAGATTTTAATTATGATTCTTGGTGGATTAAAACTCTATTAAGAGAATTAAATTATGCTTCATTAATTGGAGCAAAAGGTAGTGTAATTCATTTTGGAAAATATTTACATTTAGATAAACATGTTGCTATTTCTAATATGGTTAATTCATTAAAATATATAATAGAAAATATGCCTAAAGATATTGTAATATATTTAGAAACATCTTGTGGACAAGGAAGTGAATTAGGTTTTACAATTGAAGAATTTAGTAAAATATATAATCAATTTACTGAAATTGAAAAACAATATATAAAAATATGCATTGATACATGTCATATTTTTGTTGCAGGATATGATATAAGAAAATCAAATGGATTTGATTCTTTTATTGAAAAATTTGATAAATTAATTGGAATAAAATATATAAATCTTATTCATCTAAATGATAGTAATAAACAATTAGAATCACATGTTGATAGACATGATTTAATTGGATTAGGTTATATTGGTATAGATGGTTTAAAATATATTTATAAATGGGCAAATAAAAAAAATATTAATATTATTTTTGAAACTGGTGGTTCATTTAATAAACAATTAAATTTATTATTATAATATTTAATATATATGAATTCTTTTAAAGTATTAAAAATTCAAAAGAATGGAAATTTAATTGATATTTGTTTAAGTGATACTGAAGATAAATGTAATATAAAACCTAAAAATTCGAATAATGTTAATAATTTATCTGTAAAAAATGGTACTGTTCCTATTGCAACACCACCAGCACCAAGACTACCCATTGGATCCGTACCAGCAGCAGCACCAAAACCATCAGCACCACCAGTAGCAGTACCAAAACCATCAGCACCACCAGTAACATCAACAGCAGCAGCACCAAAACCATCACCACCACCAACAGCATCAGCACCAAAACCATCCGTACCACCAGCAGCATCAGCACCACCAGCAACAGCATCATCAATAGCAGCAGCACCAAAACCATCCGTACCACCAGCAGCATCAGCACCACCAGCAACAGCATCATCAATAGCAGCAGCACCAAAACTACCAGCAGCAGCAGCACCACCGGCAGCACCAAAACTACCAGCAGCAGCAGCACCAAAACTACCAG
>Ga0214923_10003074_pt1 | contig 21341 bp, 17 predicted proteins | sample LL1510_MetaG_FD_177993 | JGI IMG/M metagenome (GOLD analysis project Ga0214923, IMG submission 177993) | Freshwater microbial communities from Lake Lanier, Atlanta, Georgia, United States - LL-1510 | ecosystem: Environmental > Aquatic > Freshwater > Lake | place: USA: Georgia | collected...
CATCCAGAGCCACGCCTGGATAGCTGTGGCCACCTAGCAGGTCGCCAATTCGGGTAAGGGCGGCATCCACCACCCGGAAGGAGGCCTTGTACTTGTCTTCGTGAGAAGCGTTGCTGTTTTCGTGGGTGGCTTTAGCCAGGTCGATTTTCTCGCGGTGGGCTGACCGCTCGGAAATATGAATGCTCTTTTCCCCGAAATTCCTGCCGAATTCGTTTAGCAAGTTGAGCATGTAGGTGTTTTCCTCTTCGCGCTGTTTGATTTCGGCCTTGAGGGAGGATTGATCGAGATTTTTCATGTCCCGAGCACGTTGGGCGAGATCCAGTTCTTTGCGGGCAAGGGCCAGATCGTCCTCAGCTAGAGAGAGCTTTTTGCTGAGGGGCAGTTTTTCGGAGGAAATCTTTTCTCGGGTTGCAGTCAGCTCTTTTAAGGCCGCATCCAAGTCGGCCCGGGCTTTTGTGGATGCGTTTGCCAGAACATCGGTCGCCTTGGGAGGGGCGGTAGGGAGGATTGAGGGGGTGGGGGCAGGCTCGGGGGCTGAAGGCTTGTTGGATGGAGGTGCAACAAACTCCGCCTTAGGGGCACGGAGACCTACATTGGCGTCGGAGGAGGCAGGGGCTTCGGCCCTAGCTGGTCCACTCAAGGCCAGACAGGACAGCAGGAAGAGATAGTGATGTTTCATTGGATTTTAACTGGGAGATCAATAAAGGTAGCCCCCTTTTCCTTTCCTTCAAGAATGTGGACCGCGAGGAGAATCTTCTTTCCGTTGGCGTTGTCTGGCTTCCAGACCCAACCGTCGGGTCCGGGGTGACCGATTCCTGCTAGGGTGCCTTCGCGGTTGGTGTAGTACGCTTGGCTGAGACCAAGATAAACGGTGGTGACCTCAGCTCGCGTACCATCGGGAAAAGTGCGAAGCTCCTTTACGCTAGCCACGGTGGAGTTGAAGGCACTCGCCTGATCAAGAATACCCAAAACATTTTGGAGTCGTTCGGCTAGGGAAGCGTTCGACTTTTCCGAATCTTCGGGAAACCGGGCAATGATCGGCTTGAGCTTTTCACGGAGAGGCTCGGGCAGTTGGGGGAGGAGGGGGCGAAGTTTCTTCTCCGCGGCGATGACCATGGCTTTCGACTTCTCTGCCGTGGCTTTCAGCTTGTCGTTTTGGGCGGCCAGCTCGTCGCGTTTCTTCTGGGCCTCCGCTACGGCAGTAGAGATTTCCTTCAGCTTGTCGCGGACAGTGGTTGTTTCAGCTTGGGCAAGGCGAACGCGATCTTCCAAGATGTCCTTGCCCGAAGCCCATTCTGATTTCTCTTTGGAGATCAGCTGCTTCGTTTCAACCCATTTGGTTAAAGTTTCGCGGGTAGCTTCGATGATGGGCGCAGTCTCGCTTGTGACCTTCATTGCGGGGGCCGTTGGGGTAGGCGCATTCGTTGCAACTGGGGCATTCGTTTGGGCGGAAAGCCTGGGGGTCGAATAGAAAAGGCAGAGTGCAAGGAATAAAATTAGAAAATTCATCGTCAAAAACTCCACTTGAGACCTGAGGAGATGATTTGGTTCGCAAGAAAGTCATTAGAAGAATTTGAGCCGCCTGTGTTCACGGAATTGTTGGGGGTTGAAGCACTCCCATATGCAAACTGGACGTCCATGTAAGCCAAAAAGCGGTATTCAATAAAAATGCTTAGATTGTCATATATTTGCCTCTCGAGCCCCACAATGGCTTGCAGGGCAAGGCAAACATTGTTGGCTGACCCTGTTGAGGTTGAGTAACTAACATCCTGACCATTCACGAGGCCACTTACTGTCATTTTATGATTAGTGGAGTAGAGAACTGAGCACCCTACGCCACCGCCAAAGTAGGGAGTAACCGGAAGATCCTCGAATTTTACTAGGCCGTTCAATAAAACACTGTAGGCGTTTAAATTATATGTCTCTGTTCCAACTTTAGCACCAGAATTTGGATAGAGAGGCATCTTCTCATACGCTCCAAGGTAATTGAACTCCAACTCCATCGCGGTTCGCATTGGAGTAGGTCCCCCAAAAGCCAACTGAACATCCCTTACAGCGAAGTCATAACCTATTCGGCCAGCAATGTAAGTTCCTAGCTTTCCACTATCCTCTTGATTTAGCGGTTGCTGACCAATAGCGGTGGCGGTGCCTGACTCGACAGTCTGTTGAACCATGGCACCACCAGCTCCACCGATGTACCACCTCCCATCCCGCGGGCCTTTCGGGCCATCAGGGCTCGTTGTCTGCGACGGAGTGATAACCTTAGGTTGGTTTGCAATTTCTGGAAGAGGAGCATCCACCACATTCGACGTTGGCTCCGGCCCTTTTGCGACAGGTTGCTGTGTTGGAGTGAGTGCGGGTGTAGGCGCTGGGGCAAGGGAGGCAGCAGGCGCGGGTGCTACGGGTGCCACTGAAAGCCGGCCAGTCGACTCTTGACTATGGGCGCAAAAAGCCGTCAGAAAATAGGCACTACCTAAAATAAGCATGAAACAACGCATCAACCCAAGAATGAAATCACTGCATGCCAAGGCGAGAAGTGTAGTGTGACAATTCAGAGCCGATGCGAACTAGGCATGAATAAGTGTTGATAACAAAGTCTCATCAAAAATCCATAAACCTTAAATTCCTTCACCCTCCATGGCGGGCTTTCATTAGGGGATCTTTGCTCCAATCAAAAATCAAACATCAAAAATCGAAAATTGTTCTTCGTGGGCATTCCTCCTTAACCCCTTCACCCCATAATCCCTGAATCCCTATCCTCAAAACCTCCAATTCATCTCAAACTCGGCCGCTTGGGTGTAAAAATTCTGCATCGTGTAACCCCCAAAATCAGGGCTTAGCACCCCATCAATACGGTAGGCGATCGACACATCGAATCCCGGCGCGACTTGATAGCCGCACCCTAAAAATGCTTCCCACGACCCCATAAAGTTCGATTGATTAAAATCTCCCTGATAGTTGATCGTTCCCGAGATCGTGCTGACAGTGAGCTTTTGAAACATCCCTCCACCGCCTGCACCGACAAATGGTCGCCACCCATCACCGATCGGATAGGAGAATTCCACATTCACCATCAGCGGCACTTGGAGAAGATATCCTTCGGCATCCAACTTCATTGTTCCATTGAGATTAGGATTTCCACTGACCCCCGTGAAAGTTCCGTTGCCTGTGATCGTGTAAGACTCAACGGTGTTGTAGATGCAGCCGGTCTCAAACTCGAAATTGATCCACTCGTTCAGCCGGTAGCCTGGGGCAAAGTCGAAACGAAAACCTGGGTTGAAGCCGATCGACTCATAACTGATCGTTCCATTGAACGGAACCGATGTAGCGAAAAGGGGATTGATATTCGTCTGCGGATAATCCCGAGAATCCCGCTGGGTAACCGACATATCGGAGTTGACCGTTCCACCGAGAGCAATACGCAGGCCTGGCCCTGGACCTGTGACCGGCTGCGCCTGGACGTCAGTCAGGGACAATCTCTGGGCAAACAGATTCGATCCACAAAAAAACATTGCCGTTACCACGCACGCATTAAAAAGCCATAACCCCTTAACCCCTGAACCCCTAAATCCATTTGCTGCACAATCCAAAATCAAAAATCCAAAATCAAAAATCCGATTCGCGTTCTTTTTAGTTGCAAGCTGGATCATGGGCGCCGTCTTTAGAAGCGAATCGTTACCGTCCCCATAATCGACATTGAGGGAACCGACTGTCCTCCGATCGAATTTAAATAACGAAACTGGACGTCGACCATGAGGTCGGGCTCTCCTGGATTGATCTGGATTCCTCCAAACCCTTGGAAGGCGGAAAGAGTTTGGCTGCGGGTCACATCATTTGGGGATCCCGTAATAAAAACTTGGCGAAAGATGCCTCCCATGCCACCTCCAGCTACGAGCCGAATCCGGGTCGCTCCGAGGGGATCGGTTCGAAAGACAAAATTCCCCATCATAGGAACCTGGAAAAGTTGGACATTGGTCACTTGGGTCAGATCGGTGGCGGTGATTCCTGAGGTCTGATTGGAATAAACAGCGTTGTAGAGAAGCCCCCCCTCAATTTCGAAGGCGATGTTGTCGTGGAACTGTGTGCCCAGCATGACTCCGGTCGCAAACCCAGGGGCCATAGCAACATCGCTGGTTATGCCGAAATCAGGATAATCGATCGTTGTGACAAAGCTCAGTCCAACTCCAGTTCGGACATAAAAAGGGGACAATTCCTGAGAATCTGTGCTCGCTGGGGCGGTTCCATCGGCACTCTTTTGCCCTGCGATTGGGGCGTCAGTCAGCTCCTTGGTTGGATCACTTCCATACGCTGGGGGCAGAGAATAAGGATTCGGCGCCATTGCATCTTGAACAGCCGTGTCTGTTCCCCAAGCTTTTGTGCCGAGGGGTGGCTTTTCCTGAGCATAAAAGTTTTCGCATCCAAATAGAAAAAGCCCAACTGTCAGAAGATTAAAATACACACCCCTTGCCATTGCCGAATGCTGGTAACCGCCTGAATTGGTTCAACCAGTTGTTGCTGAAGAAATTAACAACTTGTGAAGAGTCATTGAACTGTCACCACAACTTATTGGATTCGAGTTCACAAGATATAGTATTGAAAGTGAAGTTGACCTTTGGTTCTGACGGAATGAATTCAGAAAAGAGGGGTGCTCATGAGAACCGCAATTCGGCGTTCCCTATGCCTTATCTTTTTTCTAGCAGTCGGGATCAATTCTCTATCTTGGGGGCAAGGATTTGGGGGCATCCGCGGTCAGGTGGTTGATTCCGACTTCGGTCAACCCATCGCGCGCTCCTCTGTCGTCATCTTGGACACGCCGTTCGGAGCCATGACGGATGATCAGGGAAACTTCACTATCAGCGGTGTTCCCCCCGGAGCTTACACTCTCAGCGTTCGGAGTGGAGGATACCTCCCCAAGCTGGTCCCCGGTATCACCATTTCCTCGGGCACGTTCAATGATGTTCGGGTTGAAACGATTGCTGAAGTCGAGGAGATGGAGGAGCTGGTCGTTCCAGGTGAACTGGAAAAGACTTCAGAAGTCGGGCTTTTAGCGGAACGCCAAGAAGCGACCGCAGTGATGGATACGATTGGTGCTGACCTGATTTCTAGGTTGGGAGCAGCCACCGCTGGGCAGGCTCTCAAATCTATGGTGGGCACCTCAGTGGTGGATGGAAAATATGTTGTGATTCGAGGTTTGAGCGACCGTTACGTAAATACGCTTTTGAATGGGGGCAGGTTGCCTACCTCCGATCCTGATAAAAGAGCCGTCAACGTGGATCTTTTTCCCGGATCCGTTCTCCAAAGCATCAACACCTCAAAAACATTCACCCCCGATCAAGCGGGGGATTTTACGGGGGGTAGTGTCGACATTCGGACAAAGCAGTTCCCTGAAAAGCCCTCGTTGGGAGTCTCCGTCGGAATTGAATATAACAGCCAGGCGACCTTCAACTCCGATTATCCTACCTACGCTGGTGGGGGCACCGGCCCATTTGGATTCCAAGCCAATGGCCGCCAAATTCCAGAAAGCGTTTTAAACGATCCAGTTCTATCGTCTGTTGCCGCGGGAGATCCTGCCTCCTTGAATATTAACAATCCGGGAGACCTTGAGATCGCGGAAAACATCAATAGCGCGATGCAACAGATGAATCCCGTTGCTGGTGCCACCCGCCAGGCCCCTGGTCCTAACTACAGCTTTAATCTTCAGGGAGGAGACTCGGTCGAAATCGGGCCCGACCAAACGTTCGGTGCGTTTGGAGCCTTTAGTTACCGCCACAAATACAGCTACTACCCTCAGGCAACTCGGGCCAACTACGATACTCAACTGAGTGGGGGTTCTTTTGCGCTTAATGATCAGCTGACGCTATCGGATGACAAGGGTTCGGAGGATTTGCTCTGGGGAAGTCTTGTGGGGCTCGGTTATCAACCAGAAAAGGATCAAAAAATTTCTGTAAATTTCCTCTATAACGAGCAGGCCACTGACACAACCGACATCCAGCAAAGCACCTCGTACGAAACCCAAGCGATTACCCCTAATGAGGTTCTGCAGTATACCAGCATGCAATATTCTGAGCGCCGACTCGCGTATTTTCAAGTAACGGGAGAAAATCTGGTCAAGAATCTGAGGAATTTAAAGATCGATTATGTTGGTAGTGTCGGCCGCGCGAACCTCGATGAGCCCGATCAACGTCTCTTCCAAAGTCGTTATGACACAGTCGATGGGATCTATAGACCCATGGAGCAGGACGATTCCCCTTCTGGTAACCCATCTCCACTTCAACGATACTCCCGTGATTTAACGGAAAACTCCTATAACGGCATCATAAATTTCTCTATTCCCTTTTTTGATGATGCAGCCGACAAGGGAAACCCCAGTAAGTTCAAAACTGGATTCTACATCGACAACTCAAGTCGCGCTTATGACCAATCTTTGTTTCAATATCTTTACGGTAATGCAGGGCCTGGCCGCTACCGTACTTTCGGTGGCCCCGGAGACCCGACAGGGGGGCTGACCTGGGGAGATGTGTTTCTCAATCAAGATCGCTCGGGGCTTGTCAACCCTGCTGGCGCCCCTCCTTACACCAACACTAAGCCACTCTCTTGGTCCGTGAATAATATTTCTGGGACATCAAATTTCTATAATGCGGAGCAACAGGTTATCGCATCCTATGCTATGGCCGAACTAAAACTTTTTCCCCAGCTCACCCTCACCGGAGGAGCTCGTTTCGAAAATACCAACCTTCAAGTTAAAGGGGGTGAATCCCAGCTTTTTCCAAACCCAAACTCGGATATTCAGCAGCTTGATCTTCTTCCTGCTGCCGCTGCCACATTCCAGCTGATCCCAGAGGTCAACCTGCGTTTTGCTTGGTCTCAAACTCTCGCACGTCCATCTTTTAAGGAAATGGGGCCGGTTGTCACCCAGGACTTCTCCGACTCCCAGATCTTCGTCGGAAACCCCAACCTTACTTTGTCTTCAGTCAATAACTATGACTTCCGAGCTGAATATTTTCCCCGTGCTGGGGAGGTGCTGGCTTTCAGCCTTTTTTATAAGGATATCCAAAAACCTATCGAGCAAACCATCGTTCAGTCAGGCAACACTCAGTTCTTCCGGTACATCAACAACCCCAATGGCACCCTCTGGGGGGCAGAGTTTGAGGCCCGCAAGCGGCTGGACCAGTGTCACGAATACCTAAAAAACTTCGCGATCAACTTTAACTTTACCTACATTCAGTCTGAAGTTGCTCTCACCGCCGAGCAGATCCGCAACAATGAGGCCGTCGGCATTGGGGATACGACTCGCCCCATGCAGGGGCAACCGACCTATATTATTAACTCTGGCCTCAGCTATGATGACCAAGAGCGCGGCTTCTACGCGGGTCTTTTTTATAATGTCACCGGCCCACTTCTCTACGCTGCGGGACTGCAACTCCCCGATCTTTACGAACAACCCGCCCCTAGCCTGGACTTCAACATCACCCAATCCTTTGCCGACCAGTGGAGCCTAACTTTCCGTGGAAAAAATCTCCTGAATCCGATCTTTAGGCAGACGATGACTTATGCTGGCCAAGAAGTCACTTACTACTCCTACACTAAGGGCTTCGACCTTTCTATGTCTATGAACTACAGCTTCTAATCTTAGGTCCGCCAGGCTTAGCGGGGAGCAGGGATCGAAAAATTTGGGTCAGCTTTTATCTTGTGGATCCAAAAGGCCCGGTTAGGGGGGAAAAGTTGTAGCTCGTTCACGTCGGTTGGATAGGAAGAGGTGGAACAAACCCACTGCTGACCGGTGGGACCAAGATAAAATGTTTCCATTCGCGTCCCCAACATAAAGGAAATTCTGTCGGCCAAATTTGGGCTCAGACCAGCTTGAAATTTCGTGGCTGGGTTGCCTACGAGATCCGTCATTCTCAAAGATCCAATATGCCCCAAGGATACAAAATTTGGACCCGCGCGTAATGGCAGTCGGAAAGCAGAGGTACGAGCTTCGCCCGAAAGTGAAAATACAAGAGGTCCCTTTGCATGAATCAGTAATCCCGAGCCTGGCAAAATAAGAACATTTGCTTGTTCGGGGCCTTGGCGATTGCGGCTGAGTCGCCATCCTTTCGCGATCGGGTCGTTCGAAAGGAAGAAACTTTCTAAATTTCCTGAGAGGGGATGGGCCAACTGCACTTCATCTGCAGAGGATGAGGTCCGGCCTGAGCGGACAAAAGTCTGTGCCGACGTTCCAAAAACATTGGCTAAAGTCCAATGGGGCCGAATACAATAGGCAGCCCCAGCGAGACTCGCCGGCAAGTCCTGTCGGGTATTGGACACAGCGACCTTCAAGCGAATCCAACCTTGGTTCGCACTGGGGTTCGAGCTTACGTCGACTTCGTATCGTTCCCCGATTAGTTTCGGGTCCGCAGGCGAGCTGGAGATTTCCAGGTAGGCGGGAACAGTCTCCCATTGCAGCGGGTTGCTCAGAGAGGCAACGGGAATATTCTTATCTTGGAGTCTCAGTCCTGTGGCATCCACTGCCCCGATCGTCCCTTTTAGCCAAGCGGGTTTTACTAGGGCTATTCCCACAGCGTTTGGGCCAGCAGTTAAAGCGAACGACTGGATTTCTCCTCGGACGTTGCAAAAAGCGGTTCCCGCAAGAATTGTGACTAAAAAGATGATTTTGTGGTTCATGGCAATGGTAGGATCGTAATGGTTAACGTCGTCGTGGTGTATCCTTTAGGATTCTGCATGTAGACCTTGACTGGATAGATGCCGCCCTTGGTGGGCGTTCCCGTAATGAGCCCCTGCTGCCGCGCTGCTGCACTGCCAAAGGTTAATCCTGAGGGAAGCCCAGTCGCGTTAAAATAAACGGGATCGTTCACATCACGAGCCGCACCCGTTAGGTAGGTAGAAAAAGGCACACCAACCTGTCCAGTTCCTGGCGGAGTGATTCCGACCGAACTTGCCGATGGCTTGGAATCGTAAACTGTGATCACCAGCGTTTCCGTGTCTCGCTGTGCCCCTCCTGTGCGGCCCGTGTTGAAGGCGGACACCGTCAATTCGTGTCTTCCGGCTGCCGTTGGCTGTCCTGAAATCCGGGTCTTGATCACACCTGAATCTGTGAAAGTGGTTACGGAGGAGACCCATGCAGGCCGGTTTTCAACACTGTAGGAAGTCGGGCTGTTTGCGGCGGTAAGCACATAGGTAAATGGAGTGTAAGTCCCAGCAAAGGCAATCAGAGAGGAATCAATCGCTGGGGCTGCTATCTCCACCGTAATCGTTAGGTTGAAAGTGGGGCCATTGCCGCCCCCTTGCGCCCCACCGTTGTTCGCGGATAGCCCCACCGTGAAAACGCCCTCTGTGTTGGGTGTGCCTGAGATCACCCCCGAGCTGGTATTGAGGGTCAATCCTGGGGCGAGTGTCCCGCTCACAATCACAAAGGAGGTCGGTGTGGCCAATGAGGCGGAAGGGACCGTGGTGATCTGGTAGTTGCCTGAGCCCGCCGCCAGGCTTGTTCCCTTGGTCGCCGAAAAAGTCGATGCGCTATTAATCGTCGCCAATGCTGTGTTCACCGTCACAGTGATCGTTCCGTCCGCAGTAACCCCGGCTCTTGTGCCACGGATCGTTAGGGTAGCTATCGCCGTCTGTGTAGGCGTTCCAGAAATTCTTCCAGTGCCGGCGTCCAGCGTAAGTCCCGCGGGCACTGTCCCGCTTTGAAGTGTATAACTGGTCGGCACAAAGCCCGTCGTGGGCGTAGGCGCCGCTGTAGTATCGGCAGTTTGTAAGGTAAAAGCTTTGTTAGAGAAAGAGAGGGTGGGAGCCACCACCGTCAAGTTGAACTGGCTGGAACCTGAGCCAGAGCCATTGGTAGCGGTGATCGTCACCGTGAAAGTACCCGTCTGGGTGGCGGTTCCGCTGATTACCCCACTGTTCGTGTCAACGCTTATACCGGCCGGAAGCCCGCTGGCGCCATAGGAAGTGGGAGAGTCACTCCCTGTGATCGTGTAGCTCGGAAACACTACCCCCGCGGTAGCGGTCTGGGCCGCCGTACTGGAGGTGATTGAGGGGACCCCACCAGCGGGATTTTGCAAAGTCAGCGTCAGTGTAGTCTGAACCGTGCCACTCGCGCCGGTTGCTCGGATGGTGATAGGGTAGTCCCCGGCGGCCGCCGTAGGCGTTCCGGAAATAACCCCTGTAGCGGCGCTGACGTTCAGCCCGGCGGGTAAGGCAGTGGTCGAGTAGGACGTAGGCCCGTTGTTGGCGGTGATCGCGTAAGAAAAGGCGTTGTTCCGTGTGGCCGTGGCGGTTAAAGCACTAGTGATACCGTAGGCTTGATTTAAAGCTCCCAGCTGATACATTCCGTCGCCGGGAGTTTGGAAGTTGCCGAACATCGTTTCGATAAAGACTGGGCTGAACTCGAGATCCGAGCCTTGGGAGTTGTCGGAGGCAAAACGGTACACACGTTGCCCTGAGCTTGGGTCTACAATGCCCCGGAAAAGACCAACCTGAGTGGCGGAGCCTGCCACCGCGTTGTTGAAGATCATCACATAAATGTCTTTGTCTCCATAAGTAGCTTGTGCACCCGGAGTCGTGTCGTAATTCAGCTCCACCGTTTCTGTCGGATCAAAAAAGATCTGCCCGCCAGTCAACGTACCCGAACCAAAAACGGAGAAGTTTCCCTCGAGGTTGGTTCGTGTCGTCGCCGCGTCAGCCGTGAAGTAAGAGCGAATGGTAGTGTCCGTTTGCACCCCAAATGTCCCCACTCGCACCAGCACCCCGTCAGCCAGGGCAGTGCCCCTAGCGTCCTGCACTGTGCTCACACCAAAAATTGCAACCGTAGCCGCACGGCTATTGGATGGAGCTAGGGATAGGGTGAAGGCGGATAGCAATAGGACAGCAGCTAGCCTTACAACTTTAGGAGTTGGAGATAGAAGAAGAGAAGAAGAAAGGAAGGATAAAAAAGAAAGCCTACCGAAGCAGGTGCAAGAAGAGCAGGAAGAAAAAGATTCTGCAAGTCCTTGTGCTTTTCTGTCCCCCAGCCAAATCCCAGAGGACAAGGAAAGTGTAGGCTTATTTGTTTGGATTTGTGACACAAGGACAAACTGCTTCTAGGTAGTGTGATTTTCAATAGGCAACTTATTTGGCATCGAATTGTCACACAGAGAAAAAATCGGGGCACTAAGTAAATTACAAAAACCACCATTTTCCTGATTTTGAATATGGCACTTTTGCGTCGAAAACTACGTCGCATTACTTAAAACATTGTCCATCAGCATAAACCAGAAATAGCCTTAGCGATTTCGTCACACAATTGTAACAATAAACCGGTTGAAAAAAAACAAATCGAAGCAAGTATTTCAATTATGAGGTCAGAAAATTTCAGTCAAAACCTAAACCACAATGGAGTTATACAAATGAAAAAAACATACGCTATTGCAACCCTTCTCGTCACAACCCTCGCATCATTCGTGCAGGCCGCCCCAAACACCGCCGAACTTACTGGTGATCTCGCGGCAGTTTATCTTAACCAGCCTTTCCCAGTCCTCGCGGCGACCCCGAGCTTGATTGGCTGCTCTTTGGCGCGCCCAGCTGTTCTAAAAGGAGAAGTTGATGTGGCAGTTGCCGCTGGTGCTACTACCTTTACTGCATTTGGCACTAATATTTTTGATGGCCTAGTTCTCGCAGGAGGTACAGAGGCTGAGCCCGCCTCAGACAACCACTGGATCATCGAATTCTCGAGCGGTGCGTACACCGGACTGGTAAAACAGGTTACAGCATTCTCTGGCAGCACGGTAACTGTCGCTGGGGGATTGCCCGTGATTGATAAGGGAACTCGCTTCGTCCTCCGCAAGGATCACACTTTAGGCTCACTCTTCGGTAATGCTGATTCGGCCAACGTGGTAACGAAGTCAGGTCTCACATCTGGTTCAACTTCTGGAAGCTCGGATGTTGTTTCTGTTCTCAACAGCGCAGGTCAGTGGGTGAAATACTTCTACCGCTCTGGAACAGGTTGGAAGCTCACGACCGCTCGTACTGGCACCGATCGTCAGCACGTTCGCGTTTCACTTGGAACTGGAGTTCTTTTGACCCCTGTATCCTCGAAAACAATCGGACTTTCAGGCGAATATCGTGGTACTCGCGCTCGGGTCACTCTTGTAAATGGTGCCACGATTCTTGCGAACCCATATCCAGTTTCTACTACACTAGGCCAGAGCGATCTTGCCTCCACATTGACCAAAGGTTCTACCGCATCCAGTTCTGACGAAATCCGGGTTTTGCAATCCAGCAAATTCGTCAACTACTTCGCACGTAGCGGTACTGGCGCTACATCACCAGGGGGTGTGGTTTATACTGGATTCAAGCCCTCTCTCAATCGTACTGGAGCGAGCGTAGACGAAACGATCACGATTCCTGCTGGGGGTGCGGTTCTGGTGAAGCGTGCGGGCGATGTTCACGATTTGACCCTTCGCCCCCAATATTTGGCTCAGTAATTCCTATCAGAAAAAAGAATCTCCAACAAAAAAGATATTAAAATGAAAAAATCAATCATCAGCAAAATGGCTGCAGCGGTCTTTTCACTCCTTCTGGTGCCGGAAGGAAAAGCGGCAGTGGTGCAGATTGGTTTTGATCAGCTCAGCAACGTCTTCATCGATAACTCAATGAGCCAAAGTCTGGCGAGCGGATCGTACTTTGCGTTTGGCAGTTTCTCCAGCGATGTTGTCGCTGCGGGAATCACCCAATCGAATATCCTTAGCACCCTCCGGAATGCCTCGACTTGGTTTAAATCGTTCGAGACCTCATTTGTAAGCAGTGATGACTTCTCGTATGATATTGCCAATGCCATTGCATCTACCTCAACCGATGTTACGCCGAGGCAGTTCGCCTACGCCGTTTACATCAACAATACAGTTTCGAACGTACAGGCTGCCCTGTCTGGTTCGGCTACTGGCATCACACAGGCATTTGGTGTGTTTACCTATAGCAACAGCAACCCCGCTCTGCGGGCAGCTCTCCCGAGAGATCCTGCCGAGTTTCCCGCCGATCCTTCTGGATTCTCAACGGAAACAGGTCTGGCTTCCGGTTTGAGCAACTTTGTCGCCGTTCCTGGCCTTGGTAATGTCACCGCTGGTGGCATCAGCCTGATTCCTGAGCCGTCTTCTGTCTCACTTCTCCTGGTAGGGCTCGGCTGCGTAGCCGCAACCCGCAGAAAAACTGTCTAAGTCGCAAATTAGAAAACATCAACACTCACACTCTAACCATAAGGAAATAAAAAATATGAATAAACAGATACTAACCTGGGTCGCAGTAGCCACCCTAAGCGTAAACCTTCAAGTTGGCCGTGCGGCCGACATGTCTCTTAGTCTTTTCCAAGAATATGCTCTCTTCGGCGCGGGTTCATCCGGAACTCTCTGGCTTGGCAATTTCGGAACCAACGGGGGTTCGCTGCTGTCCTCTTCGCAGGTCAATAGTCTCCTCGCAAATGATAAGGAAGCTCTTTTTAGCCTGTTCAGGCCAGTAGCCTCTTCCTTTAGTATCACGAATGGTAGAATTGCAGGCCTTACTGCTGATGGTCTAACAACGCTTGTCTCCGTTGGCACTGCCCTTGGCTATACAGATGAGCAGGGCACTCAAGGTGTCACTCCAGATACAGCCACTCAGTTTGCAGGTCAAAATCTTTACTTACTTGCAAATAGCCGCGCTGGGGCCACAGCTAATAGTTGGTACAATGAAACCCTAATCCTATTTAAGGCAGCTGCTAATTTTGGATCGGGTGACCCCTTGGATGGTCCTCTGAATTCGCCTGACGTTGAAATTTCGACAAACGGCGGTGCCCTCCTTATTGGATCTCAGACTGGTTCACCCAGTGACAACTTAGCCTCTGGCGCAATCGCTGGTGCAGTTGTCCCGGAGCCTTCTTCTGCCTCGTTACTACTTTTGGGTGCTACTGCGTTGGTAGCACTGCGTCGTCTACGGAAAAATGTCTAAACCCCAAAAAGAAACCATACTTACAGGAAAATTATAATCATGAAAAACAAACTCATCCTCAGCTGCATGGTAGCGGTTCTTGGCGCTTTCAGCGCTAATGCCGCACCAAAATTCCAAAACGTCCACTTGATTAAAAACGCGGATGGTTCATTCGCGAATCAAGCCATTGGCGCCAAAGTCACTCTCATTAAAAACTCTCAGCGCTGGACGGCCGATACCGTCTATATCATTGACCGTCTGACCTTTGTGGAGGCCCCTGCGGTACTTACGATTGAGCCAGGAACCATCGTCCGAATGGAGCAAAAAACCACCGGTGGTACTTCGGTGACCGATCCCGCCGACGTGGGAACTCTAATCATCTGCCGCGGCGCCAAAATCGTGGCTAACGGCACGGCAGAGTCACCTATCATCATCACCAACATCGACGACCCCTTCGTCCCTGGTGGTGAGATCACGATTCCTAACAAGGCTAACGGCGTTACCGACAACTCTACCTACGCCCCTTATGACACCCAGAACTCGGCCAATAACGGCTATATCAGGAGAGATTACGCTGGTAACAAGCGCTTTGACTATGATGCGACATGCGGTGGTCTTATTATTCTAGGGAGAACCCCTGTGGCTTTTGGTAATCCACAGCTCACCGCAACTGGTCAGTTGCGCTTTAATGTTGTCGATGGTGGCTCAGGTTATGAAGTAGCCCAAGGTTCTGGCAGCGCCGCAGGAACTTATCGTTTAAATGGAACTGTTACCAGGGCTCTATCAGACACAACTGGGACGGGAGCATCCCTCACTGCCTCGAGTGCCTCGAGTGGTGGAGTTGTTTTTAATGCTACTGGCGGAATCAAACGTGTGATCGTATCAAATGGCGGCTCGTACACCTCATCGACACCACCAACTATAGCTTTTACCAAGAACGTCGATGGAGCAGTTTCTTCAGAGGATACTGTAACCCTACCTACTTACACAGTCCAAATGGCGGAAACCTCGGCTGGTTCTGGAACGTGGAGGGTTAGTGGAGTGACGATCACCAATCCTGGTTCCGGCTATGCCGCCGCAACCCTTGCGTTTTCCGGTGGCGATGTGCAAACGCCAGCGACTGGTACCGCTGTCATCGGCCGCTCCGTTGTTCAGCTTGTTGCTATTAGCACTGGTTCTGGTTACACCCTGCCAGCGTCGGTCGGTATTAGCTATTCTGGTAACGCGCCTACAACCGCCGCTAATTTGACATCTGCTTTGGTTGCAGCCGGCGTGACCGATCCCACGGCTGTTCCAGCAGCAACCTCCGGTGTTGGGGCCAACTTCATCGAGGGATTTCAGTCGATCGACGGCACACTACTCGGAACAAGCCAAACTGTTGGCGGCCAAACCTACAATTTCAGCGGTTCGATCTATGGTGGATCAGATGACGACGATAACAGCGGAACCCTCCGTTTTGTCTCCATTCGCTACGGTGGCTTTGTTCTTTCTCCAAACAATGAGATTAACGGCTTAACTTGTGGAGCCGTAGGACGTGGAACCTTGTTTGAGTTCATCGAAGTGGCTAATAATGCAGACGATGATATCGAACATTTTGGTGGTTCTGTTGATATGAAATATGTTGCGGGTATCTTCGGTGGTGACGACGGTATTGATATTGATCAAGGCTATCGTGGGCGAATTCAATTTGCCTTCCAGATACAGAACAATACCTCTGGAACAAGCCGCAATATTGCGAATATTGGTGACAAGTTGGGTGAGTGGGACGGACCTGAAGCGCCAAATACAGGCAACCCCTACACTGTTCATACCCTGTTCAACTTCACCGGCATTGGAGCAGGAATCTCCAGCGGAACTGGTGGTGTGAACTATAAGGATAATTCTGGCGGCAAAGTGTTCAATTCGATCTTCGCAGATTCAAAGATCGGTATTACACTAGAAAGTGGTGCCGCCACAGTTGGTGATAGTGTGACAGGCAATACTGCTGGAAGCAGGTTCGGTTTCACTCGTACCTCTGGTGGAGTGCAAAATTTGCTAGGCGCAACTGGAACAGCTGGTGAACCTGATGCCATGATCACGTATACTTCTTGGCGGGCAATTGGTACATCTACGGATTTCACCAGCACGGTTACCTTTGCCAATCTTAACAGAACCGTTGGTGTTAATTGGGTTTCCAATCTAGGCACCGCTGGAAATAATGACTTTGTGAATAATATAAGTGATTTCGAGGGTATTGCTCGAGTGAATACATCTGGTGGCTTGGATCCACGTTTAAAATCTGGTTCATCAATTCGTAACAACGGAGTGCTTCCCAGTGCTTCAGGGGGTAATCGAACCAGCGATACTTGGTATACACAGACCAGGTTGCGCGGCGCATTCCGCGACTTGAACTGGCTCTCTGGTTGGACGTTAGTTAGCGAATGGGGCCTGCTGAGTGAAGCCAACGTAGCGATCCCGGCTGTCAGACTCACTCGTGCTTCGGGTGTTCTGACCGTGAATTTTACTCCGATCTCAGGGGTTGAATACTCTATTGAAACATCCGCAGATGGAAAGAAATACACACCGTTTAAAACTGTAACCGGCGGATCTACAGAAGTTAACGAGGCGCTGGGTGCTGGCACTGCTGATTCACTGTTGTTTGTGCGAGTCATGCCTCTCTAAGTTTTAGAGGTTCAAGTTTGCAGTCGGGGGGCTGGGTAGAACCCCAGCCCCCCGGTTTTTTAGGAAGAAACTCCTTATGTACTATATTTCCAGTATCGTAATCATCTCGCTTTTTTTTAGCGGATGTACTCCTCGTCCTTCCGCTGATATTCCTTTGCCTGCTGCACTGATGGATACTTCGTCTCTCCTCCCGCTGATAAGGGAAGACTCGGATCTGCGCGACGAAATGGCGCAGGAGTTAGCTTTTGCGGTTGCGAATCGCGGCGCTCCACAGGCGGCTATTGCCGTAACTACTAATATGATCACCTCGCTGAAGGTTGCTACACTCTATCGCCTTTCAATCATTGCTGAACAGTCCGGGGATCACGGTTCAGCCCTCCGCGCTTTTCTTTCAGCCGAAAAAGGTATGGAATCATACCCATTAAATACTCCCCGTGTTCCTGATATCTATCGGGCGGCAGCATACGCTGTTTTGAAAAATCCAGCTCAAGCTCGGGAAAGGGCCCAGAAGCTTGGTAACGATTTTGACCGGAATGAGGCCTTGGCTAGAATCCTAGCGCAGGAGATCCTTCACTCCTCCGATCCCCTCTCTCTTCCAAACCCACCCGTCGTCATATATGAGATAGCATCAGCTTGGTGTGATCGGGCTATCAAGGCTGGGGCGCATCAGGCCAAGCCATATATGGAGAAAGCATTACTTATCGCACGGGACGGTTTTCCTGTGTTCCGTCCACGTATGTTAATTGATTGCGCTAAGGCGGAAGGCAAATTAGGGAATAAAGATTCCCAGGAGATACTACTTCGGGAGGCTGCGAGCATTGCCGCATCACTGGGAGACCGAACAGAGACTGGACCTTTAGAGCGTGCTAGGGTTGGTATTGCCATGGCCCAAGCGGGCATGCGGGATCCGGCGAGAGATGTGCTTGAGCAAGCAGCTGTCGCCAGCCGGCTTTGCGCTTCATATTTTCAACCGCCGGCGATGGTTATGGTTGCGGAGGGGTGGTGGGAACTGGGGGAAAAAGATAAGGCCAATGCGATGTGGCTGGAGGCTGCCAAAGTGGCTTTGGTGCATCCGCATCCCAATGCTCGCGCGGTCAACGCTATCTATGTACTGCTTAGTATCTCTAAGTATCAGTCGGAAATCTTTCCAGAACTTGCGGCAATCTTGGATAGAATCAAACGTGGCGAAGGGGGGGAGGGAAGCGTAAATCTCACGCTTTCTCCTGAGATTCAAGATGCCGTCTCCAAAACCCAAAAAGCTTTGTATAAGAATGCCCTTGAAAAAGATAAACAGAATGCCGCCGGAAAACCCCCAAAAGATTCAAAAACTAAAAAACAGAAGTAAATTTCACCTCTGACCTGAGCCATGGGGTGCTTCCAGTAGGGCCCCTACCACCACCTCTGACCCCACAATTCAAAAATAGCCTTTTAAATTATTGTAAATCAACGATTTGCACGACCTCTGACCCCATATAATTCATTGGTGCGCAGGTATTTGCGAGGCGATTTTTTGGCGGACGCGAAAAGATATCGGCCACCACCTCTGACCCCCAATTCAAAAAACACCCTTCCAAGCTATTGTCTTTCATGGAATTGCAAGACCTCAGACCCCGCATAAACCCCTGCAAGTCATGCCCTTACAGGCCTGGTTTTTGGGATAGACCTCTGACCCCAGATTTCAAAAATGGCCTTCTAAGTCATTGAAAATTAACAATTTACAAGACCTCTGACCCCATATAAGTGGTTGGTGGAAAGTAATTTAGGGGGCTGTTTTTTGTTTTGGGATAGACCTCTGACCCCACATTTCAAAAATGGCCTTCTAAGTCATTGAAAATTAACAATTTACAAGACCTCTGACCCCATATAAGTGGTTGGTGGAAAGTAATTTAGGGGGCTGTTTTTTGAGGGTGGAAAAAAAGTTTGGAATGACCGCATCCTTTTCTGATTTTCGAAGTTTAATACTATATGGCGAGGAAACGCAGATGCATTCTTCCGGGGGCGTATTATCACGTCTGCAATCGGGCAACGGAAAAAAGGGTGTTGTTTCAGACCCCTTCAGATTTTGATCTTTGGGTAAAGACACTGCGCGAAGCTCTGCAAATATTCCCACTCAAGATCCATGCTTTTTGCGTGATGCCAAATCATTGGCATATGCTTGCAAGTTCTCCATCTGGGCCGCTTTTTACCAAAGCGATGCAGTGGCTCGGCGCTACTCACGCAATCCGCTGGAGAAAGAGAGCGGACAGTGTTGGCAAAGGAGCTGTTTATCAAAGCCGCTATCGTTGCCATCGAGTCAAACCCAACCAGGTTTTCTGGATCGTGGCCCGTTACATCGAGCGCAACCCAGTCCGAGCTGGGCTGACGGAATCTCCCTACAGCTGGGACTGGTCCAGCGCAGGACAAAAAAACGGACTTTCGATCGCAATCGACGAATGGCCGTTGGCAAAACCTGAAAAATGGGAGGAGTTTCTAAAACGTGGTGGAAATCCAGTCGAAGAAGCCAAAGTTCGTGAAGCACTAACCCGAGGTCTTCCCCTTTATAAACCAAGCAACCTTTAACCCCTGAATTTCCCAAGCCCTGCTCTCGGTAAATTGACGCAAAAAATTCACAATAAAGGGATTGAGAGATGGTTTGGAGGCAACCAAAATTAGAATATGGAATTTCTTAAGTTTTTCTTTGGGTCGAGAGCAGTCAGACACAAGGGCTCCGGAGTCCCAAGTGGCAGGCTAATTGAAGTCCGAGCAATATTCTTCCTTCTGATTGTTCTGTTTTTGGGAATCGCAGGTTGGACTTGGATGAAAAAGGCAGAAAACTACTCCTACGCGGCTCCTAAAATGGAGCAGATCTCAACCGCGGCGGGAAAGAATTAGGAAGCTGGCCCCAAAAGAGGGCAAAAGAGCTTTGACAAATAAGCTGTAAAACATAGTATTACAGAATGATCAAGGCGATTACGAAAATTGGAAATTCGCAGGGCATCATTTTTGATTCTGCCCTTATGGAGTTGGCCCATCTCAAAGTGGGGGATGAGATGAGTGTGACTTGTCATGACGGAGGATCGATCATTTTGACGCCGACCAAGCCTCTCATCGACCCTGAACAGGCCGCCAAGTCGGCCAAGCGTATCATCGGGAAGAATGAGGAGCTTTTCCGTCGGCTCTCTTGAAAAAGGATCTTCTCCATCCCACGGTCGAGGCGGTGAAAGCCATTCACCGGGAAGTGTTGCAGGCTCATGGCGGATCGGCGGGAATTCGGGACGATGGCCTCTTGGATTCGGCAGTGGCTGCGCCACAAGCCACCATGATGGGAAAACCGATGTTCAGAGAACCTGTGGAAGTAGCCGCAGCTTACCTATTCTACCTTTGTCGGAACCACCCCTTTATCGATGGCAACAAACGTACGGCACTGGCCACCTGCCTGGTTTTTCTGTCTGAAAATGGATGCTTGAACCAAGAGAAGTTAGATACGGATGCTTGGGAACAGCTGGTTCTGGATGTAGCCGCGAGTCGGATCAACCGGGAGGAGACGACAAAGAGATTGGGGAAGGTCTTAAGCTAGTATTTCACCGAGGCGAGATACAAGCCCTCAGCGCCCTACTTCGTCCCGCGGTTACGGGACTTCGAATGGCTGGGAATTTAGTATTTAACGCTTAAAAGATATAAGCCCTCAGCGGGTGCGGTGGGAGGGGCAGTCGCGCGGGAGCGGGAGTGGAGAATCTTTTTGAGTTCGACGGGTGTGAGTCGACCTTGGCCGACCTTGACCAAGGCTCCGACTAGATTTCGAACCATCCGATAAAGAAATCCGTCCCCCTCGAAGGTCAGCTCCAAAACACCGCTCTTTTTTTTGACGATCCGAATGGAGCGAATATTGCGAATGGTGGATTTTCGTTCGTACCCTGGGTTGGAGGTAAAGGCCGCAAAGTCGTGTTTCCCGGTCAGAATCTTGGCGGCTTTGCGCAACGAGGGGAGATCGAGGGGGCGTGGGACGTGCCATGCTCGGCCGATTTCCAGCGGGTGAAGAGGATCGGTGTTGGCGATTCGGTACAGGTAGGATTTTCCTTTGGCAGAGAAGCGAGCGTGAAAGCCCGGTTTCTCACGCCGAACGGAGAGGACTCGAACCCCTGCAGGGAGATGGAAGTTGAGGGCTTTCGCTAAAGTTGCGGGAGGATGAAGGGGAGGGATTTCGCAGGAGGCGACTTGACCGAGGGCGTGTACGCCCCGATCGGTTCGGCCGGATCCGGCAACGGCGATCGGACAGTTAAAGATTTTGAGCAGGGCTTTTTCGAGGGCGAGTTGGACAGTGGGATCGGGGTCTTGGCGTTGCCAACCGAAGAAGTCTTCCCCGCGGTAGGCGAGAAGGAGACGGTGCGGAACCGTCTTCATGGGAGGGTTAGTGGTTTCCGTTTTGGAGCCAGAGATCGTCGAAGTAGTAGGTGAAACCGGCAAAGGCACCGTAGGCGTTCACCCCTTCGTTGCGGGCCGAGGTGCAGGCGTTCGAGATATGTTGAAATGCGCCTTCGATATTAAAGGTGAAATTATCGGTAATGAGGAATTTTAGACCGCCTGAGAATTGCGGGGTGAATTCCCAATTGCCCCCGATGGCTTCCTGGTTCGACCAGTTTCTGGCGTTCGTGTAGATAATGCCAGCCCCGCCCTGAACGTAAGGAACCACAATCCAGTTGGGCTGAACGAAGTTGTAGCGGACGAGTCCTGTGATTCCGACCATGTAGGTTCCAAAGCTGTGC